>ENA-OQDF01000363-OQDF01000363.1-human-gut-metagenome-genome-assembly--contig:-NODE-363-length-18629-cov-1.949843_pt1 | contig 18629 bp, 26 predicted proteins | sample MGYA00242769_ERZ504597 | MGnify/ENA primary metagenome ERZ504597 (study PRJEB26092, sample SAMD00036305) | human gut metagenome | host: Homo sapiens | study: EMG produced TPA metagenomics assembly of...
TGATTTGGCTGCTATTATTTAAGTATAGGTTTCTATGGCTGAGTGGCATAGTGAGTTGACACTACGAGTACAATGGATAGGGAGAGATAAGGAGAGATGTCTTTCAGCATATCGCGCAGTCTTAATCCTATCTCCCTCTTGACAAAACGGAACCATACAAACAGCCAGCCAATATTGATAATGACGAAAATACGCAGCATCCACTCCAACCCGTATGGGTATATGGCACATACAGCTACTATTTGCAGCAGACTCAAGCTGATGGTGCTCCACATATAGATAGAAGAATGCCCCCGGCTGATGAGCAGGTTGGAGAACAGATTGATGACGGGAATAAATGCTCCCCAAATACATAACAGTTGCAAGATATCGGCACTGGGCAGCCACTTCTCCGTGATAGTGATAACAATCAGTTCCTTCGAAACCAAACTCAATCCCAGCATGGCGGGGAAAGAGATAAAGGCGGTGAAGCGCAACAGCTTTCTGAATACGGCAAGTTGCCGTGCCTTGTCATCGGCAACACGGGTAAAGACGGGTTGTGCAATGCCGTTTATCATGCCCGTAATCGTGGTATGTCCCATGCCGTTCCACTTGTTTGCCTGCGTAAAGTTACCCACTTCCCGTTCCGAGTAGAACTTACCCAACAAGACGGAAAACAAATTGTTATTGATTATGGTGAAGATATTCGTAATGATTATCTTGCTGCTGAACCCTATCATCTCCTTGATAGGTGTAAAGTCGAACCGGAAACAAGGTCTCCAACGCGAGAAGTAGAAATTGAGAACCGTCATTACGGTGATGAAAGAGATGCTTTGCAGTGCAATTCCCCAATAGGCGAATCCGTTTGCCGCCAATGTGATGCCCACAATGCCGGAGACTATCAGACTTGAAATAGAGATGACGGTAGTGTCCTTGATTCTGAGGTTCTTGAACAGATATGCCCTCGGTGCAATGCTCATGCTGGAAATGACGAATCCCAAGAAGGAGAGACGGGACAGCGGTATCAATTCGGGCGTATCGTAGAAGTCGGCAATCAGCGGTGCGGCAAAGAAGAGTAATATATATATAGTAGTGCTGCACATCAGGCTGAACCAGAACACGGCGTTGTAATCCTTGTGCAGAGTCTCCTTCCGGTTGGTCAGTGCCGAAATGAACCCACCCTCCTGCAAGGCGGCGGCAATGGCGGAGAAGATGGTAAGCATCCCTACCATACCATAATCCGAAGCATCCAGCAGACGGGCAAGGACTATTCCGAATCCCAGATTTAACAACTGCTGTATGCCGTTGCTGAATCCTCCCCAGAAGAGGCCTTTGGCTGTTTTTTCTTTGAGTGATGTATCGGACATAGTTTATTGGTTGATAAGGCAACGAGTTAACAAGGCCACGAGGCTTTTCCTTCCTCCCTGTAGCCTTGTTAACTCGTTACCTTGTTACTGCTTTATTTCACCTCGCTGCCCGGTTTCACCTCTTTCAGCAGTGAAGTCACCGCCAGCGAGCCGTCATAATTCTCGGCAGAGAGAATCATTCCTTCACTTACCAGCGTTCTTGAATTGGCGTGGAGCGAGGTTGGCGATGAACAGCACTTGCTTGCCTACCAGTCTTCTGGTTTGTAGTGCTGGGCAATGCCGCTGACGATGGTGCGGTTTTCCAGCCCGTCGGCAATCTTGAACTTCAGCAGCTTCTTCATCTTGGGCACTGCCTCGCATTCAAGCACTGTACCTACGCGGATATCCAGCTTTTCAAAGTCTTCGAAGGCGATGGTCGGCTTGATGGGGTTTGCCTTGTAGGTGGCGGCTTCGTTTGCTTCTTGGTGGCAAGCAGCTTGTCCACTTGTGCCTGGATGACGTCGTCCTCTATCTTTCGAACAGCAGTTCGGGGGTGCCAGCTGGTGTCCGGCAGGCAACAGGTCGGTGTGTCCCAGCTCTGCCCAGTCAAAGCTGTCCATGTTCAGCATCTTGCGAAGCTTCTCGCTGCTGAAGGGCAGGAACGGTTCGAAAGCAATGGCAAGGTTGGCGACCAACTGCAACGAGATGTGGAGAATGGTGGCTACGCGCTCCATGTCTGTCTTGGCAAGTTTCCACGGTTCGGTGTCGGCAAGGTATTTGTTTCCGATGCGGGCAAGGTTCATCGCTTCCTTTTGTGCGTCGCGGAATTTGAATACGTCCAGCAACTTCTCCACTTCTGCCTTGACGTCGGCAAATTCTTTCAGCGTCTCGCGGTCGTAGTCGTTCAGTTCGCCTGCGGCGGGTACTACGCTGTCGAAGTACTTCTTGGTGAGTTGCAGGGCGCGGTTCACGAAGTTGCCATAAACGGCAACCAGTTCGTTGTTATTGCGTGCCTGAAAGTCCTTCCAGGTGAAGTCGTTGTCTTTTGTCTCCGGTGCGTTGGCTGTCAGCACGTAGCGCAGCACATCCTGCTTGCCGGGGAAGTCAACGAGATACTCGTGCAGCCATACTGCCCAGTTGCGTGAAGTGGAAATCTTGTCGCCCTCCAGGTTCAGGAACTCGTTGCTCGGCACGTTGTCCGGCAGGATGTAGCTACCCTCTGCCTTCAGCATGGCGGGGAACACGATGCAGTGGAACACGATATTGTCTTTTCCGATGAAGTGTACCAGACGCGTTTCGGGGTCTTTCCACCATTTCTCCCATGTGTCGGGCAGCAACTCTTTGGTGTTGCTGATGTAGCCGATAGGGGCGTCGAACCATACATAGAGCACTTTGCCCTCGGCGCCTCTACGGGAACGGGAATACCCCAATCCAGGTCGCGGCTCACGGCACGCGGCTGCAAGCCCATGTCGAGCCAGCTCTTGCATTGGCCATAAACATTGGGACGCCACTCCTTATGGTCTTCCAGAATCCATTGGCGAAGCCATTCCTCGTGCTTGTCCAGCGGCAGATACCAGTGCTTTGTCTCGCGCATTACGGGCTGGCTGCCACTGATGGCACTCTTCGGATTAATCAGGTCCGTGGGGCTGAGGCTGGTGCCGCACTTCTCGCATTGGTCACCGTAAGCGCCTTCGGCATGGCAGTGGGGGCACTCGCCGGTGATGTAGCGGTCGGCAAGGAAGGTCTTGGCTTCTTCGTCGTAATACTGCATGCTGGTCTTTTCGATGAATTCTCCCTTATCGTACAGCTTGCGGAAGAAGTCGGAAGCCGTGTCGTGATGCGTCTTTGAAGTAGTACGGCTGTACACGTCGAAGGAGACGCCGAACTCTTCGAAAGACTTCTTTATAAGTGTATGATAGCGGTCCACCACGTCTTGCGGGGTGATGCCTTCCTTCTTGGCGCGGATGGTGATGGGCACTCCGTGTTCGTCGGAGCCGCCGATGAAGATTACATCTTCCTTTTTCAGTCTCAGGTAGCGGACGTAGATGTCGCAGGAACATAAACGCCTGCCAGGTGTCCGATATGAACCGGGCCGTTGGCATACGGCAATGCCGAGGTCACGGTGTACGTTTGAATTTCTTTTCCATTGTGTTATTATGTATCTCTTTTGTTATGAACGCTTTTAGTGGCACAAAGATAGCTGTTTTCTGCAAAATATGAGTATTCTTCCAGATTCTTTCCAGATTTAGGCCTCATCTTTGTCCTACGAAACGAACAAATTTGATATTGATAATGTAAAAAATGAAATGACTATGAAACTGGAAAAGTACTTCTTATTATTGGCGTTAGGCGTGTTTGCCTTTGCCTTGCAAAGCTGTGATGATGACGACAACGACGGAATCTCCGTGCCCGCGGAACTGAGTAATGCGTTGGCCAAGGAGCATCCCAATGCTCAGCGTATAGAATGGGAAACAAAAGGTGCATATTATGTGGCCGATTTCCATGAGGACAATTTCGAGAAGGAGGCTTGGTTCACCAAAGACGGTGTATGGCAGATGACCGAAACCGACCTCCGTTATGCGGACCTTCCCGCTCCGGTGAGAAGCTCTTACGAGAGTAGTACCTATTATAATGTATGGAAGGTGGAAGATGTAGACAAGCTGGAACGTAAGGAAATGGCTGTTGTCTACATCATCGAAGTGGAGAAAGGTAATCAGGAAATGGACCTCTATTATTCGGAAGACGGCATTCTGGTGAAAGAAGTGGCCGATGCGCACAACGGCGGTTCTCCCGAAGATTATCTCCCTTCTGATATTTCCACCGCCATCAAGGATTTTATAGCAGAGAAATATCCTAATGCCCGCATTGTGGATATTGAAAAAGAAAAGAGCGGTATGACAGAAGTCGAAATCGTGCATGGAAATATCAGCAAGGATGTGATGTTCACCGCTGAGGGTGCATGGGCCTATACTACCTGGGACATCAGCAAGAGGCATCTGGAGGATGTAGTGAAGAACGCTGTTATGGCTGCCCATCCTGGTTATGTCATTGATGATGCCGACTTTATTGAGACTCCCGATGGCAGTTACTTTTGGTAGAGATGGAGCAAGGGGAAAGGGAAATCTACGTAAAGGTGACAGCGGAAGGTGAAATACTGCCATAGTCTTATACAGTGTATTTATCGATTGCTTACCTTCTAATGTAAAGCCGTTCACTGTAAGGTGTAACGGCTTTTATTCCATGAACGGTCGTTACCTTATAGTGTAAATGGAGTTACTGTTGGGGTAACTGGAGTTATCATATAAACATATTTTGCATTATGTAAAGTGTGTAACGCAAAACGTGGAATCATTAGGTGTGAAACAAGTCGGCTTAGAACTGAGAAATCCTTTTCTGATTTATGGCTATGCCTCTCTCCGATACTTTTGCGACCAAACGGAGGAAACGGAAAAGATGCTTTCTGCATTGGAGAATGGTAGAAACATTGCCTTGATTACTTTCCAGCGTATTGGAAAAACGGGGTTCATAAAGACGTGTTCTATAATATGCAGCAGCATCAGGCGAAAGATGATGTTGCTTGTTTTTATATGGACATATTTGCCACGCGGAATTTGCCTGCTTCTGTTTGCTTGCTGGCAAAAACAGTACTTGGACAGTTGGATACGCTTAGTGAAATGGTGTTGCACAAACTGTTTTTTTCCGTTCTTGCCATCCGATGGTTAGTACTGATGAGCTATACCTACCGTATCTTTGAATTTTGTACTGGATAAGTCCGAGCAGACTTTGAAGGAGAATTTCGATTATATGGCTGTATCGGCGTTTCGAAGGCTATGTCTGGTATATGCAGACATTGCTGAACTGGCTAGCAATATGAAACGGTGATCGAGGTAGGGCAGGCGGAGCGGGTATTGGCTGGGGTGCTGGAAGAGAATGCTCCAGTCTATCTATGGGGATTTGGCTGAAAAGTTTGCCTTGAATTACTGTTTATCATCTGATGATTTCGTCTCAGCACAATATACTCCTTTTCCCGAAGAAGAATTTGGAAACGTGCATCTTGTCCATAGCCCATGCCATACTCATGCAGCCGCTAAGAGTGAAGACGGTAGCAGTGACAAGGAACAGTATCCCCGTAGGGTCGAAGGCAAATACGGGTAGAAACGCTTTGGACAGAATGGTGAAAATGGGCGAGAAAAGGAGTATGACCAACGTATTGCGTCCTATAAAGAAGGAAAGCCGCTTGGCTTGTGCCGGCAGATAATTGTAGACTGCCAACAACAGGCTGATGGAAAGCCAGGTGATGGCGACTCCTGCCAGAGTACCCCTATCCAGATTGGCGGGAAAGCAGCATAGTATTACGAATGGAACAATGGCGAAGGTTGTGGCGCGAAAGACTTGTGTAAAACGAAGCCCGCTTTGGCTCACTGTCATGCCGATAAGGAAATAGAGGGCATTGGAGAAGTTCATCAATCCTCCCCAATGGGAAAGGGCAAACAGGCAGACACCGGCCACAACCAGCCGGGAGACAACCGACAGCCGTACATAGCGGAATGTGATATAATAGATGAGGCTGCACAGAATCAGTGTATGCAGATACCAGTAAGGCCCCATCGGATGGAGGAATATCTTGTCGAGCAATATAGCAGGAGTAATGGCATCTACACTTTCGCGTACGGGCAGGAAATGCGACATCACCGTATAGGCCGCCTCCATGCAGGCATACGGAATGAAAATCCATAGAAACTTGCGGAGAAAGCTTCGGGCATCCTTCCGGTTATTGGCCAGATAGCCCGAAATAATCAGGAAAGCGGACATGTGGAACGTATAGACGATTTGTTTCGCATACGGATACTTGTCACCTATATATACAAGGTGGAAGATAATCATCAGGGTGATGAAGATGCATTTCAGATAATCTATCTCTTTGACACGGCTTTCCATATGGGGTAGTTTTCTGCGTATTGTTATTGATGGCACAAATATATATACTTCCGTAAACTTATTTATATTTTGCAAAGGGATTAAGCTTATTTTCTCTTTTACCGATTGCTTTTATGTATGGAAAATGTATATTTGTGCATGAATCACTAACTTAATGTAAAAACAACTATGATAACAAGCCAATTGCTTCACCCGGCCAGTATTGTGGTAGTGGGAGCATCTAACAATGTACACAAACCCGGAGGAGCTATCCTGAAAAATCTGCTTAGCGGCGGATATACCGGTGAGCTTCGTGCCGTGAATCCGAAAGAGACTGAAGTGCAGGGTGTTGCTGCCTTTGCGGATGTGAAGGACATTCCCGATACGGACCTTGCCATCCTTGCCATACCTGCCGCGCTTTGTCCCGATGCGGTGGAGGTGCTTGCCGCGGAGAAGCAGGTGAAGGCGTTCATTATCCTTTCTGCCGGTTTTGGTGAGGAGACCCATGAGGGTGCTGTGCTGGAAGATCGCATACTGGAAACGGTGAACCGGTATGGAGCCTCTCTGATAGGCCCCAACTGTATCGGTTTTATGAACTCGTGGCATCACAGTGTATTCAGCCAGCCCATCCCGCAACTGCATCCGCAAGGGGTAGACTTGATTTCCAGCTCCGGTGCCACAGCGGTGTTCATATTGGAGAGCGCTGTGACCAAGGGCTTGCAGTTCAACTCTGTATGGTCTGTGGGCAATGCCAAGCAAATCGGTGTGAGGATGTATTGCAATACATGGACGAACACTTCAATCCGGAAGCGGATTCCAGAATAAAACTTCTTTATATTGAGAGTATCGGTGATCCCGACCGTCTGCTGTTTCATGCATCCTCGCTCATCAAGAAGGGCTGCAAGATTGCGGCCATCAAGGCGGGCAGTAGCGAAAGCGGCAGCCGGGCGGCGAGTTCGCATACGGGGGCCATTGCCAGTAGCGATTCGGCGGTAGAGGCCTTGTTCCGTAAGGCGGGTATTGTGCGTTGCTATTCGCGCGAGGAGCTGACAACCGTAGGTTGTATCTTTACACTGCCGGAACTGAAAGGGAAAAACTTCGCCATCATTACCCATGCCGGCGGTCCGGGAGTGATGTTGACCGATGCGTTGAGTAAGGGCGGACTGAATGTCCCGAAACTGGAAGGACCGGTGGCGGAGGAACTTAAGGGCAAGCTTTTCCCCGGTGCGGCTGTGGGGAATCCCATTGATATTCTGGCTACGGGTACGCCGGAACATCTGCGCCTCTGTCTGGAGTATTGTGAGGAGAAGTTGGACAATATTGATGCTGTAATGGCTATTTTCGGTACTCCGGGACTGGTGACCATGTTTGAAATGTATGACGTGCTGCATGAGAAGATGCTGCATTGCAAGAAGCCGATTTTTCCGATTCTTCCTTCCATCAATACGGCAGGAGCCGAGGTTGCTGCTTTTCTGGCAAAAGGCCATGTGAACTTTGCCGATGAAGTGACTTTGGGCACGGCACTTTCTCGGATAATGAATGCCCCGAGGCCTGCCAATAATGAAATCGAGCTCTTTGGAGTGGATGTTCCCCGTATCCGCCGGATTATAGATTCCATTCCTGCGGACGGTTATATCGCACCGCACTATGTGCAGGCATTGCTCAGCTCTGCAGGTATTCCTATTGTGGAGGAGTTTGTTTCGGACAACAAGGAAGAAGTGCTTGCCTTTGCACGCCGCACGGGATTCCCGGTGGTGGCAAGGTGGTGGGCCGGTGCATAAGTCGGATGTAGGCGGTGTTGTGCTCAATATCAAAAGTGAACAGCATTTGGCATTGGAATTCGACCGTATGATGCAGATTCCCGAAGCCAGTGCTATTATGGTGCAGCCGATGCTGAAAGGGACGGAATTGTTTATCGGTGCCAAATATGAAGAGAAGTTCGGACATGTGGTACTCTGCGGCCTGGGCGGTATTTTTGTGGAGGTGCTGAAGGATATATCTTCCGGTCTTGCACCGTTGTCCTATGAGGAGGCTTACTCCATGATTCACTCGTTGCGTGCCTATAAGATTATCAAAGGTACGCGCGGGCAGAAGGGTGTGAATGAAGATAAATTTGCCGAAATTATTGTACGGCTTTCCACCTTGCTGCGCTTTGCAACGGAAATCAAGGAGATGGATATCAATCCATTGTTGGCGACTGAAAAGCAGGTGATAGCGGTGGATGCGCGCATTCGGATAGAGAAATAAGGGTTAGAGATTAGGGATTAGAGATTAAAGGGGCTGACTGTTAATCGCTCACCGCTAATCCCTAATCCCTTTTTCATCCTGCCCAGTCCTCCCTATCCAGATTCCTATATCCGATAGCTTCCGCCAAGTGTGCCGGCTGTATTGATTCGCAGTCTTCCAGGTCGGCATGGTGCGTGATACTTTCAATATGCGGTCGTAGGCGCGGGCCGAAAGGTTCAGCCGGTTCATGGCAGTTTTGAGCATGGCAAGTCCTTTGTCATCCGGACGGGCGTAGCAGGCAAGCAGTTTACTGTTCATCTGGGCATTGCAATATACACCGGGAATGTCTGCATACCTTGTTTCCTGAATTTGTCGGGCATGTATCACACGCTCTCGTATTGTTGCGCTCGACTCACCCGGGCGAGTGTCTGCCATCTTTTCAAAAGGAAGTGGGGTAACTTCGATTTGCAGGTCTATGCGGTCGAGTAAAGGTCCGGATATGCGATTTAGATACTTCTGTACTTGCCCGGGACTGCAAACGCAGCCTTTGGTCGGGTGGTTGTAGTATCCGCATGGGCATGGGTTCATGGAGGCTACCAGCATAAAACTGGCAGGATATTCCACATTGCATCGAATGCGTGATACAGTAATTTTTCTATCTTCCAGCGGTTGGCGGAGAACCTCCAAAACGCTGCGGTTATACTCAGGCAATTCGTCGAGGTATAGGATTCCATTATGAGCCAGACTGATTTCACCGGGTTGGGGGAAACTGCCTCCACCAGTCATGGCTACTGTGGAAATGGAATTGTGCGGATCACGGAATGGCCGTTTTGAGATAAGTCCGCCACCTTTACCGAGTTTTCCGGCAACAGAATGAATCTTTGGTCGTTTCCAGGCTTTCTCCCAATGATAAAAGGAGGAAGTATGGAGGGAAGACGTTTTGCCAGCATAGACTTTCCGCTACCCGGCCCCAATGAGAAGAATATTGTGGCTGCCTGCGGCGGCTACTTCCAGCGCTCGCTTTACATTTTCCTGCCCTTTCACTTCTGCAAAGTCCAGTTCAAAAGAGCTTTGTTGGGAGTAAAACTCTTCGCGGGTATTGACTTGTGTCGGGGATAATTTTGGTTTTCCGTTGAAGAACTCAATGACATCTTTGATATTCTCCACGCCGTAGACTTTTAGGTTGTTCACTACAGCGGCCTCATGTGCGTTCGAGCAAGGAACTATCATACCCTCAAACCCCAGCTCTCTGGCCTTAATGGCAATGGGGAGTGCTCCTTTGATAGGTTGCAGACTACCATCAAGGCTTAGTTCACCCATCAACAGATAGCGTTCCAGCTTATCGGACTGGATAACTTCGCTGGCGGCAAGTATGCCGATGGCTAAAGGTAAATCGTAAGCTGTACCTTCCTTGCGGATATCTGCCGGTGCCATGTTGATGACGATATTACTGGTAGGCATCCGGTAACCGTTGACTTGCAAAGCAGATATGATACGTTGATGGCTTTCTTTGACCGCAGAGTCCGGTAAACCGACTAAATGGAACATACAGCCTCTGGAACTGTTGACTTCAATGGTGATGAGGGTTGCGTCAATACCTTGAACAGCCGCTCCAAAAACTTTATGAGCACGTTTTTAGTGATTAGGGGTTAGTGATGGCAGGATAGGCTACCGTCGGTTTTGTTTTTTGAGTTTTTTCACTCTCTTTCTTCTCTTTTTCCTTTTGCTCTATCTCCTCCAGTTTCTTCTTGATGTCTTCCTCACTCATATTCTTCCCTTCAATTTTTCCGGAAGGGCTAAGGAACAGGTTGGCAGGCAATGCTTGTATGGCGAGCTGCTTGATGGGCGCTGTGTTCCATCCGGAGAAATCACAACTCTGTTCCCACTTCAGGTATCTCTTTTGATTGCTTCTTCCCATTCCTTTCTGTCGATGTCCAAGGAAATACCCCAGAGGGCGAATAGTTTGTTCTTTTCTTCTTTCTTGTAAATCCGGCGCAGGGCAGCGTTGGCTTCCATGCTTTGCGGGTCCCAAGATGCCCAGAAATGTATCAACAGATATTTGTCTTTAAAGCTGGTGCGACTGATTTGTGTACCTTTGGCATTGGGCAGGTTGACGTAAGGGATAGTTTTCCCGATGGATATCTTCTCTTCTTCTTGGATCAGATCAAGCAGTTCGTCCACATACGGACGGTCTTTTAAGCCTCCGGTCATGTGTGCTGTCATTTCTTTGATTAAGGCGAAGTCCGGTTGCGGTTTTTGCACGAAATATTTCTCCAGCAGATAGATACTTACCAGTGAAGAAGGATGGTTGTTGATGAAGGCTTCTGCTTTTTCTTCCAATGCTTTCTCCGAGGGAGTACTCAAGCCTTTCAACTCTTTCTGAAAGGCGGTTAGTTCTTTATTGGGGACATTTCCCGTGATTTCCAGTGAAGTAAGCTCGGCGGCAGAACCTTTTATCTTTATGTTGTCTCCTTTGTCCAGGTAAAGCGGATATTCCGTACCGTCGCTGAATTGCAACCATGTAGAGGCAAGTGTGTCGGTGGTGAGGGTTGCAGAGAACTTGTCATCCTTGACAAGCAGTGTGTCCATACGGTTATAGAACTTGTCCGTACCATATATATAAAGGGTATCATTCCCCAGCCCTTTGATTTCACCGCTTAGGTGGACTGAATTCGTGTTTTTGCTGCCGCAGGCAGACAATATAATAAGCAGAAGGTATGCAAGATAGATTTTCTTCATTCCGGTTCTTTTTCTGATACTTCGTCGCGAAAATACTTCTTTTTGGTGTGAATAAAAAGAAATGCCCGACATATTTCTATGCCGGGCACGTTCTTTTCAGTCTAACCTTTATTATTTGATGATATTCATAAAGTCAGTGTTAGTGAAGTATTTGGCGAATTCCAGGTCAGAAGCAGCTTTCTTTGCCAAAGCCGGTTCTTTTGCAATGGCATTTTTCAGACTGCTGGTTACCATAGATGTATTGTTGGTTCTTGCGCCAAGTACAGCCATCAGGTAGTCAGTGTAAGCGTCCGGCTTTTCGATAGCGGCCAATGTGCTCTTTGCTTTGTTGTAGTCCTTAGCCAGGATTTGTGCCAAAGCTGCACTGTTGGTTTTTGTATCGCCGAATGAGTTAACAGCCTTGTCGTACTGACCTTGAGCAACATACAGATTACCCAATGCCTCGTTCAGCTCCTTAGAACCGGAAGCCTTGCTCAGGTAGCCTTCTGCTGCGGTCTTGTCACCCTTGGTCAAAGCAATCAGACCAAGATTCATGTTGACTTCAGGAGCATCCTTGATAGAGAGAGCTTTCTTGAAGTAGCTTTCAGCCTTGTCAAGATCACCAGCCTGATAAGCCAGTTTACCTAAGTTGTTGTAAGCACGGAAATCGTTCGGGTAGATTTGAGTAGCTTTTGTGAAGATGGCTTCTTGTTTGGTAGCATCTTTAGTCAAGGTAGTGGCATACAGCAATTCTTCGATGTTCAACTGCTTGGCATCGCTGTCGGCGAGGCTTGCGATTTCTTCGTCAGACTTACCGATGATTTCGTAGTTCAAAGTCAGGCGTGAACGACGCAGTTGCGGCAGGATTTCGTCGGCCAAAGTCTTATAAACAGAAGAGATGTTTTTGATTTCTTGTTCTCTTTGTTCAGGATCCTGATACATGGAAAGAACGCGAAGAATCAATTCTTTGTCTTGGATGTTTGATTTGGATACCAGTTCCTGGAAACCTTCCCAGTCTTGAGCTGTATACTTGGTGTCTACTGCTGCATCGATTTTGGCTTTCTTCAAATCTTTGTTGATGATCTTAGCTGTGTTGTCCTGACGGTTTTCAGCCAATGTAGTATTCAAGTCTACACCACCATCAGGAGAAGCGTATGCGGAGATTTCGATGTTGCTGATCTTCTTGTTGGCAGCTTCGTTTATGTTCTTCACTTCTTTGCCGAATTCTTTGGCAGTCTTTAATTCGCTGGCGCGTACGTTGGCTTGTTGGATCAAGAACATGATGTTGGCGTCATGCTTTTCTTTGATGATACGTTGGAAAGCGTCGTCACCGTTGGCGGGGTTAGCGCTACCCAATGTTTGTTCCAGCATCTCAGAAGTGGAAATTACACCGTCAGCTACTTTTACAGCAGGGATGGTGACAGTCTTTTTACCGATTGTAGCCTTGAATTCCAGATACAGTTCGGATTTTGCCATTTCCGGTACATAGTCGAAAGATGTTTTCATCGTGTAGCTGCCGCCCATCTTGTAAGAGATAGTCTGGTCGTTACCTTCCACTTTTTCGCCTTGGAATACGGCAGATTGACCTTAGCTTCGCCACCGTTCCATTTCAATACTGGAGTCACTTCTACCACAGCCTTCTTGTTGAAGTACTTTTCGGGGAATTTTCCGTTGATTGTAGCGGGAACTTTACCACCTACAGCCTCCAGAACTTGAGGAGTTACGGTGAAATAATCAGATGACAATTCACCCATTTTTTGCTGCATGATGTCATTAATGCAACAACCATTGCCATTAAAAACGGCAGATACAATTTCTTAGTCATTTTAGGTATAAATTAATTGTTTGTAATTGAAATTTGTCTATTCCATGTTAGTGTGCTGTTTGGGCATGAACATAACAACGCAAAGATATTAAATCCTATTACAGTTTGTTAACCCTCGCAGTAATTTTATCATAATTTAATGAATTTCCCGTTCTTTGCGATACTTTATATTGCGGGGATGGTGTTCTATGATTTCACTGCGCAATCTGTTCCGGTCGATGTGTGTGTAAATTTCTGTTGTAGCAATGGATTCGTGCCCCAGCATACTTTGTATGGCGCGTAGGTTGGCGCCTCCTTCAAGCAGGTGAGTGGCAAAGGAGTGGCGGAAGGTGTGTGGGCTGATGTTTTTGGTGATGTCGGCCTTCTCTGCCAGTTCTTTGATAAGATGGAATACCATGATGCGCGAGATGTTTTTGCCCCAGCGTGCCAGAAATACATAGTCCTCGAAGTCTTTCTTGATTTTCCAGCCTCCATTACGGTCTACGAACCAGTTCCTTATTTCTTTGATGGCACGGGACGATATAGGTACAAGGCGTTGTTTGCTGCCCTTACCTTCTACCTTGATGAAGCCTTCGTCGAAATACAAGTCGGAGATTTTCAGGTTGCACAGTTCCGATACCCGTAGGCCGCAACTGTATAGAGTCTCGAGGATGGCCCGGTTGCGTTGCCCCTCGTTTGTGCCTAGGTCAATGGCGGAGATGATGCGGTCTATCTCTTCCACCGTCAATACTTCTGGAAGCTTGAATCCGATTTTGGGACCTCCAACAGTTCGCTGGGGTCTCCTTCCAGGTAGTCGGCTATGACTAGGAAATGGAAAAATGACTTGATGCCCGACAAGATGCGTGCCTGCGAGCGGGGATGGATGCCGATGTCGTGCAGTCCGGAGGCAAAATGCTGCAAGTCATCCAGGGTAGTGTCAAGGATAGCGATACCCTCTCCTTCCAGAAAGTGCAGCAGCTTCTGTAAGTCTGTTTGGTAAGCATCCACTGTATTGGGTGAGAGTGCTTTTTCCAGTTTCAGATACTGGTGGTACTTTCTGATTATCAGCGTTTGTTTCTCCTTATTTGTGGATTTTTCTTCTGATTTCATTTCTTTTTTCTACCTTTGCTTCGCGAAAATAGACTGCATTTCAGCAAATTGCAAATAAATTTGCATCTGCTTTCGGTTTGCACTATCTTTGCACCGCAAAGGTATAAAAAATTGTGTTATGAGGATACAGATTATTAATGGCCCCAATATAAATCTCTTGGGCAAACGTGAACCTTCCATTTACGGTAGCGTTACTTTTGAAGACTACCTTGCCGAACTCCGTAAGAAATATGCGGATGTACAGATTGACTATTTCCAGTCCAACATTGAGGGAGAGCTGATAGACAAGATTCAGCAGGTGGGTTTTGATGTGGACGGCATCATTTTGAATGCGGGTGCTTACACTCACACGTCCATCGCTCTGCAAGATGCTATCCGTTCGGTCACTTCTCCAGTGATTGAGGTGCATATCTCTAATGTACATGCCCGCGAGGCTTTTCGTCATGTGTCCATGATTTCCTGCGCTTGCAAGGGTGTCATTCTCGGTTTCGGGCTGAACTCCTACCGTCTGGCCATGGAGGCATTAAAAGATTATTAAATAAAATAGGTATATAGATTATGTTATTGAAGCAAACGAAGATTGTCGCAACGATTTCTGACCAGCGCTGTGATGTTGATTTTATAAAGCAGTTGTTCGATGCAGGTATGAATGTTGTACGTATGAATACTGCACATCTTGGCCGTGAAGGTGCCGAGAAGTTGATTAATAATGTGCGTTCGGTTTCCAACCGCATCGCTATCCTTATGGATACGAAAGGACCGGAGGTCCGTACGACGGTTCTGGCTGAGCCCATTCCTTTCAAGGCGGGCGACCGCGTGAAGGTGGTAGGCAACCCGGAGCAGGAGACTACCCGTGAATGTATCTCGGTATCCTATCCCCATTTCGTCAAAGACTTGAATGTGGACGGCCATATCCTTATTGATGACGGTGACTTAGAGTTGGTCGTTGTAGAGAAGACCCCCGACTATCTGCTCTGCGAAGTACAGAATGAGGCTACTCTGGGCAGCCGCAAGAGCGTCAACGTTCCCGGCGTCCGCATCAATCTGCCTTCTCTGACGGAGAAGGACCGCACCAATATCCTTTATGCCATTGAGAAGAACATAGACTTTATTGCCCACTCCTTTGTGCGCAATAAGCAGGATATACTCGACATCAAGGCGATTCTTGACGCTCATAACAGCGATATCCGCATTGTGGCAAAGATTGAGAACCAGGAAGGTGTTGATAATATCGATGAAATCCTGGAAGTAGCCGACGGTGTGATGATAGCTCGCGGTGACCTCGGTATTGAAGTTCCGCAGGAACGTATTCCGGGCATCCAGCGTGTGCTCATCCGCAAGTGTATTCTTGCCAAGAAGCCGGTGATTGTTGCCACACAGATGCTTCATACCATGATTTCCAATCCGCGTCCCACCCGTGCGGAGGTAACGGACATTGCCAATGCCATCTATTATCGTACGGATGCCTTGATGTTGAGCGGTGAAACCGCCTATGGAAAGTATCCGGTAGAAGCAGTGAAGACGATGACCAAGATTGCCGCCCAAGCGGAGAAAGACAAGCTGTCTGACAACGATATCCGTATTCCGCTGGACGAGAACAGCAACGACGTGACTGCGTTCCTGGCCAAACAAGCGGTAAAGGCTACCACCAAACTGAAAATCCGTGCAATCATCACCGACAGTTACAGCGGCCGTACTGCCCGTAACCTTGCCGCTTTCCGTGGCAAATATCCGGTGTTGGCCATCTGCTACAAGGAAAAGACCATGCGGCACCTTGCCCTTTCCTACGGTGTGGAAGCTATCTATATGCCCGAACTTGCCAACGGGCAGGAATATTACTTTGCAGCCTTGCGCCGCTTGTTGAAGGAAGGCCGTTTATGTCCTACGGACATGGTGGGCTACCTGAGTAGCGGTAAGGAAGGCACACAGACCTCTTTCCTTGAAATCAATGTCGTAGAAGATGCCTTGAAGCATGCTGAAGATAGTGTGTTGCCCAACAGTAACAGATACTTGTAGGATAAGGGATTAAGGATAAGGGATTAGCGGTTAATGATTAATTAATAATTGTGCGCAGAACTAACCCCTAATCCCTAACCCCTAATCCCTTATCCCTAACCTATAATCCATTAACAAAGTGACGATTGACGAATACATTTTGCAGCACATTGATGATGAGGGCGATTACCTGAAAGCGCTCTATCGCGACACGCATGTCAAGTTGCTATATCCCCGCATGGCTTCCGGACATTTGCAGGGGCGTATGCTCAAGATGTTTGTCCGATGATTCGTCCCCGGCAGGTGCTGGAGATAGGGACTTATAGTGGATATTCCGCACTTTGCATAGCAGAAGGACTGCCGGAGGGCGGGATGCTGCATACGTTTGAAATCAACGACGAGCAGGAGGACTTCACCCGTCCGTGGCTGGAGAATTCCGATTACGCGGATAAATCAGGTTCTACATTGGCGATGCTTGGAGCGGGTACCGCAACTGGACCTCACTTTTGACCTTGCCTTTATTGACGGAGATAAGCGTAAATACATAGAGTATTATGAATGGTGCTCGCCCGCCTTTCCGGCGGTGGATATATCATTGCCGACAATACCTTGTGGGATGGCCATGTGCTGGAAGAACAACCCCATCGCACAGACCTGCAGACAATCAGTATCAAAGCCTTCAATGATTTGGTGGCGCGGGATGCGCGTGTGGAGAAAGTCATTCTCCCCCTGCGTGACGGATTGACGATTATCCGTAAGAAGTAACTGTTTTTCTATCTTTTTCTCAGCAGCCGCTTGCTGAGTATCTCACCGGATACCATACGGACAAGAAGCCTACAGTGATGACCGTTACGAATACCAGAATAATATCCGTGGCATGTACACTTACCGGATAAGCGTCTACTACAAAACTTCCGTTTCCTCCCCCCAATGAAATCAACCCGAAACGTTGCTGCAGAAAGCACAGCAACAATCCTAAAACGATGCCGGAGAGGGCGCCGAACACAGAAATCATCCTGCCTTCGAACAAGAAGATGCGCGCTATGAGCCGGTCATCGGCACCCAGGTTGCGCAGTGTCTCCACGTCCTCCCGTTTGTCCAGTATCAGCATGGACAGCGAACCGATGACATTGAAGCATGCGATACCCAGAATGAAGGTGAGGAAGAGATAAGAGATGAGTTTCTCTATTTCCATGATGCGGAAAACATCGGCCTGCTGCTCGTAGCGGTTCTGTACAATGAACCGGTCGCCGAGAATGCCTGCTATTTTCTTTTGTACGGAGCCGATGTTGGAACCGGGTTTCAGTTTCATCTCAATGGCAGAAACTTCCGTGTCATAATTGAACAGACGGCGGGCAAAGTCGAGTGACGTCAGTATGTAGCGTGAATCGTATTTTGCTGGTTGACGGCAAAGATGGCGCCGGGCGAGAAGAGATACTCCCGGTTGAAAGCCGCAGTGGGGTTGGCTATGTTTACCCGTACGTTCCGTTTGGGGGCATAGACCTGCAACGGGTCCACGAACTGAATGCCGGTGCCCAACTCGGATATAAGTTCCACACCCAGAAAACCATAGTCCACCACCGAGTCGCTCAGTAGGAACTTTCCCGTCCCATAGAGCAAGCTGTCGATGGATGTAAGCTGTTCGAAATTGTCCTCCACTCCCTTGATGACGGCCATTGCCTGGCGGTCCTTGTACTGCACCATGGCATTCTCTTCCAGTGTTTCCGTCCACACGTCAATCTCGGACAGGGCGTGTACTTGCCGGATGCACGCTTCGTGCGGGTCGAAAACCTTACCTTCGCGGACGGTGATTTTCAGTTCCGGGTCGAAGGCTGTGAAAAAGCCTGCCACCATGTCCTGAAAACCGTTGAACACGGACAAGGTGCATACCAACGCCAACGTAGCCAATGCCACCCCACACACCGAAATACCGGAGATGATATTAATGGCATTGTGTTTCTTCTTGGAGAAGAGGTAGCGGCGGGCTATAAAGAAGGGAAGGGACATTATTTCAGCAGTTCATCAATTCGTTCCAGATAGTCCAGTGAGTCGTCTACGAAGAACTTCAGTTCGGGGATAATGCGTAGTTGGTGGCGTACGCGGGTACCAGTTCAAAGCGTATGGACTTCATGTTTCCGTTGATGTTCTTGACGATTTCTTCGCTTTTCTCCGAGGGGAATATACTGAGATAAGCGCGTGCCACGCTCATGTCGGGGCTGATGCGTACGGCACTGACGGAAATCAGTATGCCGGGCATGGACTTGGTTTGCAACAAGAAGATATCACTCAGTTCCTTCTGCAGGAGACGGGCTATTTTATTTTGTCTGGTAGTTTCCATACTGTTCATTTTTTATGCTGGGGTGCAGCCTGTTTTCACGTTAGCAAAGTTACTGAAATATATCGTTCTGCCGACTGTTTTATAGCTTTTTTTCATTCTTTTCCCTATTGTATTCATTTCTTTTCCGTTCTGTCGATGAGATATGCCTTTTCGTAGATTCTATTTGTTGTTCTTGTTATGCTTCCCTAACTTTGAT
>ENA-OQDF01000365-OQDF01000365.1-human-gut-metagenome-genome-assembly--contig:-NODE-365-length-18589-cov-1.778356_pt1 | contig 18589 bp, 21 predicted proteins | sample MGYA00242769_ERZ504597 | MGnify/ENA primary metagenome ERZ504597 (study PRJEB26092, sample SAMD00036305) | human gut metagenome | host: Homo sapiens | study: EMG produced TPA metagenomics assembly of...
AATACGTGCACTTTTCTCTAACAAGGTGTAAAGGTATGAAAAACTCTTGAAACGGAGGTGGATTCTGTGGAAAATCTTTATAACTATATGCATTCTCCACTAAAAATCTTTATTTTTGTATCTATAAAAAAAATATTGCTATGCTTGTTTTTATTTCTTGTGCAAAGACCATGGCAGCGCACTGCTCTGTTGTCGTGCCCGAAGTCACAGTCCCGAAATTCGAGGTGGAGGCTGTGCGGAATGCGTTGGAAATGTCTCAGTATTCGGTATCCGAATTGGAAAGGCTTCTTCGGGTGAATACCAAAATTGCTGCCGAGAACCGTTTGCGTTTCATGATTTCTGTTCGGAAGAGAATTGTCCGATGCCGGCCATCTGCGCCTATACCGGAGCTGTTTTTAAACGTATTCTTCCGAAGGATTTTTCAGCGGAGGATTTTCGTTATGCGCAAGAACATCTGCGTATCACTTCTTTTCTTTATGGGTTGCTTCGCCCGCTGGACGGTATCAAACCCTATCGCTTGGAAGGAGATGTCCGTTTGCCCGAAAAAGGTGGAATATCCATGTTTGATTATTGGAAGCCTTTGTTGACGGATTACTTCATAGAGGAAATTAAAAACTGTGGCGGTGTTCTCATTAATTTGGCAAGTGCTGAAATGAAAGATTTGTTCGACTGGAAGCGGGTGGAGCAAGAGGTGCGTGTTATTACGCCCGAGTTTCAAGTTTGGAAGGCCGGACACCCTAAGACTGTCGTTATCTATGCCAAGATGTGTCGCGGAGAGATGACGCGTTTTATTGTCAAGAACCGTCTGGAGTGTCCTGAGGAGTTGAAATCCTTTTCTTGGGAGGGCTTCGTCTGGGATGAGATACGCAGTACGGAGAATGTATGGCATTTTTTGTTAGGTACATCTATGTAATGAAAAGGTACATTACGTTTGGCTCGGATGTTACTATATGTTGCTTTTGATGTTTGCGCAAAATGAAGAACTAAATACGCAATTTAGGATGAGGGAAAAGAATGAACCCTCTACATTTGCATGCAGTAAACTTAAAAGCAATATACTATGAAGAGAAACGGATTTAGAACAGTTGTTGTATTAGCTTTGACCATATTTCTATTGAATGCTCCGGTTTGTGCTACAGCTCCCAGATTGCAGGATACTTGTGCGGAGGCGGGGGATGAGGCTGCATTGCGGCCTGAGTGGATGAGGATTCTCCATGATACACTTCCTATATGTAAGATTTCTATTCCCGGTTCACACGATAGTGGTAGTATCAAAGGAGGGCATATGTTGAAAACGCAAGCAACAGATATTCCTGCCCAATTGCAACAAGGCATCCGCGCTTTTGATATCCGTTTGGAAAAGAAGATGATAAACTGGGGTATTTCACAGCCATGCCTTTCAGGATATATATTGGGAAGATGATGTTTTACCTGCTTTTATACACTTTTTGCAAACATATCCTTCTGAGACTTTGATTGTTTCTTTGAAAAAGGAAGGGGGAGAATCGCGGGATTATGCTTCTCTGCTGTCTGCTTCTTTAAACAACCCTAAGTATCAAAGTTATTTCGTGATGGACTTTCGCCCTGAACTGACGCTGAAAGATTGCCGTGGAAAGATTCTTTTCCTGCATAGGGATTATGCTATGGATAATTATCCTGGAGCAGCATGTGTAGGTTGGGAGGATGACAGCACTTGCCTGCTCACTCTTCGCAATAAAGATGGTAAGGAAGGGATAGCTCTGCTCGAAGATGAGTATCAATATGAATCGGGTGAGGAGGCCGGGAAGAAGGTCGGGGTTTGTATTCATAATATTGAAGGGATATCTGTTGAGCCGGTTTCTTCACGTCGGTGGGGGATTACTTTTGTAAGTGCGACGGGGCTGCCCTTGGGAACCCCTAAAGTCTTTGCTGATAAGGTGAACAAGTCTATTGCTGACTATTTAAAACAAAAGAATAGCCGGAATTGTGGTATTGTTTTTATCGATTTTGTCTGTGAACCTGGAGGAAAAGATTTGGTGGAATATTTGATTGATAGTAATGTTTGCGCAATGAAGATTTATATGCGCAATTGGGAATACTGAAAAAAAAAGCATTTTTTTAATTTTGCACATGTTGAACACCTTAATGTTATATACTATGAAACTGTCAATAGATTTAGGAGGAACCAATATTCGAATAGCCCAAGTGGAAAAAGGGAACTGCTTGAATAAAGTGTCGGTTCCATGTTTAGCTCAGCAAGATGCTTCTACTGTGTTAAACCAGCTTTCCCAGCTTATTCGGAATATGATGAATGAGCAGGTAGATGGTATCGGTATCGGTGTCCCTTCAATTGTTGATCCGGAGAAAGGAATTGTATATAATGTAGCAAATATATCTTCTTGGAAAGAAATACACTTGAAGGAGATTTTGGAGAACGAATTCAAGGTGGCAGTTGCCATTAATAATGATTCCAACTGTTTCACTTTAGGGGAGAGCCTATACGGCGAAGGAAAATCTTACACCAATATGGTAGGCGTTACTATTGGGACCGGAATTGGAGCTGGTGTTGTCATTGACCGCCATTTGTATGGTGGGCAATATATGGGAGCCGGTGAGATAGGCTCATTTCCTTATTTGGACTCTGATTTTGAACACTATTGCAGTAGTTTCTTGTTTAAACGTTATGGAACTACCGGTGCGGTAGTAGCTGAAAAAGCCCAGCAAGGAGAACAAACTGCATTGGAGATTTGGAAAGAGTTTGGGAGGCATTTGGGCAATCTTATAAAGGCAATTCTTTTTGCCTATGCTCCCCAAGCTATTGTTTTAGGAGGCGGTATCGTATCGGCTTTTCCTTTCTTTAAAGATGCTATGGAACAAACAATGCAAAGTTTCCCCTACAAAATCATATCGGATAATGTGAGGGTAGTGGCTTCGCATCAAAAGGATTCCAGTTTATTGGGCGCTGCCGCTCTTCTTGAGTAATAATCCCTATACGGTTTGACTGAAAAAATAATAAACGTTTTATTGTTATATTGTTTTACAGATAAATAAGGGCTGTTAGAGAAATACTCCTTTTGTAATAACTATGTAATTCTGCTTTCTGACCTTTGTGGCAGAATTATAATTTTCTATATTATAAACTTTAAATTTTAAATGCATGAAACAAGTAAATCTTAGAATCTATCGAACGATTCTGACCCTATTGTTGGGGCTGTTCTTGTCGGCAGGTGCTTATGCACAGCAGATTTCTGTGAAAGGAACAGTAAAAGATCAGACTGGCGAACCTGTGATTGGTGCCAATGTATTAGTGAAAGGAACGACCAATGGAGTGATTACGGACATTGACGGAAAATTCCTTCTGTCGGCTGCGAAGGATGGTGTGCTAGTAATTAGTTTTGTGGGCTATACCTCTCAAGAAGTACCGGTGACTGGGAAAGAACTGACTGTGATTTTAAAAGAGGATACTGAACTCTTGGATGAAGTTGTGGTTCTGGGTTACGGGGCTAGTGCTCGTAAACAAGACTTATCCGCTTCGGTGGGAGTAGTAAGTAATACTGAGGAATTGGCTGCGCGTCCGGTAACTTCTACAGAGAGTATGTTGCAAGGTCAGCTACCGGGTGTTACCATTCAGGCAGATGGTGGTGATCCCACTTCCTCTCCTTCCATTGTAATCCGTGGTCAAGGCTCACAAGATGGTGATAATGTGCTTTGGGTTGTAGACGGCGTGCCGGGGGCTCCTATCGCTTCTATGAATGATATTGAGAGCATTGTAGTGTTAAAGGATGCTGCTTCGGCTGCCATTTATGGTGCACAATCGGGTGCAGGTGGTGTCGTGTTGGTTACCACTAAAAAGGCTAAAGAAGGTGCACCGTCACTGACTTATGATGGTACTTTTGGCATTCGTCAGGCCACCAATCTGATAGAACCACTGAATGCTGAACAGCAATTGGAAATGCGCAAAATGTCTTATGCAAATGCAGGGCTTACATTGCCTGATGGTTGGGATATAAACAAGAATCCTTGGATAGGTACTACCCGCACTGATTGGATGGACGAGATTTTCCGCACGGCTTTTTATCAGCGTCACAATGTAGCTTTAAATGTGGGTACCGAGAATTTTACACATCGTTTGTCTTTAGCTTATGATAATGATGAAGGTGTGCTGATTAATACTTTCAAAAAGAATTTGTCATTACGTTACAACAGTAAATTGAAACTGAACAAATGGGTGAGTATCAGTGAAGACTTACTTGGCAAAACACTTCATCACGTACCAAAAGTACGGATAATGACGCTTTTACGGGGCCTATTATCTCGCAATTTACATGCCTGCCAGTGCTACTGTCTACAATCCGCTGGATGGGAGTTATGGCGGAACCACAACTGAGGATCCTGAATATATCAAAAAGTATGGAAGTAACTTTGCTGATGCTCACGGTGATGCGGTGAATCCGGTTCGTTTGCTTGAAGCTGAAAACGTTTATGACAAGACGAGTGATGTGTGGAGTACTACCAGCTTGAACATTGATAATGTGATTCCGGGTCTGAAGTTTGTCAGCCGTTTTACTTATAATCTGCGTACAAATCACTTTAAGAAATTTAATCCTATTCGTGATGAAGTAGGTAAGCCGGTTCTCAGCAATAATTTGCAAGAAACGACTTATCGTGCTGATGCTTGGAAGACAGAGAATACGTTGACCTATGATAATACTTTCGGTGACCATACAATAGGTGTGCTTTTAGCTACTACCGCTGATCATAGTGAAACGCGTGGCTGGAGGTAACTGGCACTGACCTTGCAGATGAATCTGCTTATCTACAATACTTGGCTTATGCCAAATCTTTGAAGGGTACTGACTATTTGACCGGTCCCGATGCCAATGTATCCTTGATTGGTCGTTTGGCTTATTCATATGCTGACCGTTATTTCCTCACGCTTCTTTCCGTCGTGATTATGCCGGTCGTCTGCCCAAGGAGAATAATTATGGTGATTTTCCTGCTTTTACTTTGGGATGGAAGATTTCGAATGAATCGTTCTTCAAGAAAAGTGACTTAATCAGTTTACTGAAGGTGCGTGCCTCTTGGGGACGTATCGGTAACATCAGTTCTGTACCTATAGCTTATAAATCACCGGTACTTGATAAGACTAGTTGGAATGAACAAGCTCAGTATGGTGTTGCTTCGAATACGGTGTGGGGCAATATTGTTTTTATTCCGACGGATGCCTTGAATGTTGATTTGACTTGGGAAACTTCAGAACAGACAGACTTGGGACTTGATGTGGAGATGTTTAATAACCGTCTGTCATTGTCAATGGATTATTTTGATAAGCGGACATTCAATCTTATCCAGACACGTACTACGGGATGGCCACAGACTATCGGTGTGAAACGTCAGCTTATAAACTTGGGTGAGGTACGTAATCGTGGTTTTGAAGTTTCTGCAATTGGAGTGATAAAATCAATAAAAACCTTTCATATTTTGTATCGGGCAATTTCTCTTATTTGAAGAACTGGGTTTCGGACATAGGTGTGAAAAATGCTGACGGTACTTCGGGGGTGTGGACAAGTGACAAGACTTTCCGTAATTTACCTTACATGATTCAATCTGCAGAAGGAAAACCGTTGAACTCTTTCTATCTGATTAAAACTGACGGTATTTTCCAAAGCGATGAAGAGGCAGCCAATTATAAGAATAAGGATGGGAAACCGATACAACCGGGAGCTCAAGCTGGTGATTTGAAATTCGTGGATTATAATGGTGATGGAGAAATTAGTGATGAGGACCGTCAGTATATGGGTAATGCTATGCCTAAAACAACTTCGCCTTCACTTTGGGCGTTACATGGAAGAAACTTCTATCAGTGCCATGTTCCAAGGTGTAGGCGGTGCACAAGCGCTTTATGTAGGTAAATCCATGTTGTTGAGCGATGTGGAAGGTAGTTTCAATCGTTCTGCTGAAATATTGAATGCTTGGAGTCCTACAAATAAAGGATCGGATATTCCCCGTCTTTCTAAGCTGGATGATAATAAAAACTTCACCCGTCCATCTGACTATTTCTTGGAAAACTCATCCTATTTGCGGTTCAAAAACTTGACCGTATCTTATGATTTGAGCGATGTATTCCGCAAATGGTCTCATTTGAACGAACGTAATAGCCGTCTTTCTGTTTACTTTAGCGGTGAGAATCTGGTTACGTTTACTGGATATTCAGGCATGGATCCTGAATGCGGTGGATGGGATGCTTTGAAATACCCGGTATCGCGTGTATTGTCGGTAGGTGTGAAACTGACTTATTAATAACGTAAAGATAGAAATGATTATGAAAAAAAAATATATTGTTTTTAGCTATGTCGGCTGCACTATTGACAAGCTCTTGTAGTGATTTTCTAGATGTGCAGCCTGAAGGAAATGCTACTATAAATGCCTATTTCTTGAACGATCAACAAGCCATTGATGCCGTTGACGGATTGTACGAACGCTTCCATCAGGAGGCTCTTTATGGACGTGAACTTTTTTTGGGAGCAGGGAGCTGCTTGCGATGTGGTATGGGGCGTACTCGTGACTATACCGACTTGGCTCTTTTTAAAAATGATGCTTCCAGCTCTACTCCGTTAAATGGTATTTTTGAAACGCTCTATAAAGTGATGGCGCGTTCCAATTGGGTAATAAAAAGTTTATTGGATAAGGAGAAAAAAACAGCTCTTACACCCGTAGAAACACGAAGCTTGGGTGAGGCTTACTTTACTCGTGGATGGGCACACTTTTTGATGGCCTATCGTTATGGATTGCCCGAGCAAGGAGTGCCTTTTGTTCGCTATGAAGATTTTGAAGGTGACTATGATTATTCTATTCCACCTCAGCAGAAGTCAGTGGAAGACAACTATAGGATGATTATTGAAGACATGGACTGGGCTATAGAACGCTTGCCTCGTTTGGAAGACTATGATGCGGATAATATCGGGCGTGCACATGATGCCGCTGCTGTGGCTTTTAAAGCAAGGTTTATGCCTATTGGGCTACTTGGGAACCTGAAAGTGGAAAGATGTGATTGCCATGGTCGAATGATTTGGAATCTACCTACCGCCGCAACTTGGCAGGCTCTTTGGATGAAGTGTTCTCTTCGGAGTTTGCCGATTTCTATAATGAAGAATACATTTGGGCCATTCCCGGTAATGGAGGTTCCAATGGAGGCGGTTCCGAATTTCCCGGCGTTGTCTTAGAGAACAAGGATGGGGAATGTATAATGGCTGGGGACAGGAACAAGCCTTCTTATGATATTTATGAGGAGATGCGCAAGGACGGTGAAGGAAATGCTCGCCTGATTCGTTCTATTTTGGAATACAATCAGGAATTCCAATTCTTTGGAGAGACTCGCCGTTTCTATTCCTCTTCTGATATAGAAGCAGGATTCATGATCAACAAATATATGGATCCATTCAAACAACAAGGACCCCACTACCGGTTACATTAATAGCAACGGTGACTGGCCAACGGCACGGATTAATTTCCCGGTCATCCGTTTTGCCGAGATGTTGTTGTTCCGTGCGGAAGCTTACTTGATGACTAATCAGGCTGATAAGGCATGGACTGATTTGAACCGTATTCACAAACGTGCTTGTGGACGGGATTTGGATACCCCGGCGCCAGCTACCATGACACAATTGTATCATGAACGTCGTTGTGAGTTGGCTTTTGAATTTACTGATCACTTGTTTGATTTGAAACGTTGGCATCGTTCTTCCAATGCTGAAATCAAGGCGTTAGCAAAGAAAGAGCTGAATGCACTTCCTCGTGTACGTATTTATGAAGAACGTTCTAATCCGGAGTCGAATTTCAGGATTGATACTTATGAAGCATTCCGTAAAGCATCTAAAGTTTATGAGGACTACCGTATGGTTTTCCCTTATCCGTACCAACAGATTGTGAATTCTAATGGTCAGTTGAAACAGAATCCGGGTTATAATTAATCTCCTTTATAGGAAGTTGGAAATATAGATAGACCTCATTGCCATTGGTCTAATCTGCAGGGGTTGGTATTTTCGGGTATTGATCCTTGCAGATATTTCTTCTTTTTCTTTCATTTGCAAAGGCTATTCATAAAATCATTTTAATATACGGAGAGACGGCATTCCCGACAGTCTGCAGCGCTCTTCAAATATACAGTCTGATGAAATTAAAAACTCTTATATGTGCAGCTGCTGCTTTTGGGGCTTGCTGTTCTTGTACGTCCGGTGAACTATCTCCCGTAGACTATGTAGACCCTTTTATCGGTACCGGCTTTCATGGGCATACTTATCCGGGGGCAACCGTTCCGTTCGGGGCGGTACAGTTAAGTCCTGACACGCGTGCCGGAAACTGGGATGCTTGTTCAGGGTATCATTATGATGATACGACTCTAAAAGGTTTTTCACACACACATTTAAGTGGGACCGGATGCATTGATCTTGGGGATATACTGTTTCGTCCTACTACGCTGAAACCGGATTTGACTACGGAAAACATTTACCAGCCGGCGGCTTTTCCCATAAAGACGAAGATGCTTCTGCCGGATATTATTCGGTTGTTCTGAAAGAAGAAGGAATAAAAGCTGAATTGACGGTAACGGCACACGCCGGTATGCACCGCTATACGTTTCCTTCCGGCAAAGAAGCATCTATTATTATAGATTTGACTCATTTGCTTGATAACGAATATATTTATGAGGCTGAACTTGAACAGACTGCCGCCAACGAAATAACAGGTATGCGCAGAACCAGGGGATGGACGGACAATCAGTACGTTTATTTTGTAGCCCAGTTCTCGAAACCTTTTCAGGCCATAGACTTTATACAGAATAAAAAGATGGTTTCTGCAGGAGTTAAGTTGATCGGTACCGATTTGCAGGCTTGCTTGTCCTTCGATAATAGTAATGGAGAGCCGGTTATAGCCAAAGTTGGATTATCCATTGTCAGTGAAAAGAATGCACGTGAGAATTTGGAAACCGAGGTGATAGGTTTCGATTTTGATGCCGTGCGTAGTGCTGCCCGTTCCGCTTGGGAACAAGCTCTCTCTGCTATTACGGTAGAAGGCGGCAATACGGACGACTTGAAGAATTTCTATACAGCCATGTATCATTCTATGGTTGTACCCAATGTCGTGAGTGATGTCAATGGTGAGTACCGCCGTCATAATATGGAGGTTGGGCAACTGCCAAAAGGTAAAGTGCAATATTCTACATTTTCGCTTTGGGATACTTTCCGTGCATGGAATCCGTTGATGACTTGATTGATACAACTTGGTCAATAATATGATAAATTCCTTTTTGGACATTTACGAATCTTCGGGTGAACTTCCTATCTGGCCGCTTTCTGCCGGAGAGACGGGAACTATGATTGGTTATCATGCAGTGTCCGTTATAGCAGATGCTTATATGAAGGGTATTAGAGGATTTGACGCGGAAAAGGCGTTGGAAGCTATGGTAGTTTCTTCTGAAAAGAACAAAAAGGGAGCCGATTACTATATTCAGAATGGCTTTATTCCTTCTAATATAAAGAAAGAGTCCATCTCTTGTTTGCTGGAGTTTGCCTATGATGACTGGTGTATTGCACGTATGGCTCAGGAAATGGGTAAGGATGATATTTATCAAAAGTATATTCAACGTTCCCAGAACTATATCAATGTTTTTGATGGTAATACAAAATTCTTCCGCCCCAAGCGATGGATGGGAACTGGGAAACTCCCTTCAATCCTATTGAGGTAGGTCGTGCCTATACGGAAGCCACAGCCTGGCAGTATCGCTTCTTTGTACCTCACGATGTAAGCGGTATGGCACAACTGTTTGGTGGTAAGGAAGAGTTTTTACTGCACTCGATTCTATCTTTACTGTAGAGTCGGATATACATGGCGATTTAGTGGATATTACCGGACTGATAGGTCAGTATGGTTCATGGCAATGAGCCGAGCCATCATATCGCCTATCTGTACGATTACGTAGGACAGCCTTGGAAGACGCAAGAAATAACACGTCGTCTGCTCCATGAAATGTACGCTCCTACGCCTGAAGGAATCATTGGTAATGAAGATTGTGGACAGATGTCTGGTTGGTATATATTATCCAGCTTGGGTATTTATTCAGTTTGTCCAGGAAGCAATGAGTTTGCACTGACTACTCCTCTATTTGAGAAAGCGGTTGTCAATCTGGCAAATGGAAAGACTTTGACCATCCTTGCCAACAATCCAAAGAAGAATGTCTATATCACAAAAGTAGAATTGAACGGTCAACCGATAGATGTAAATTTCATTACTTATGCACAGTTGATGGAAGGTGGAGACTTCGTTTTACTTTGTCTGACAAGCCGAATATGGAGAGAGGTGTTTCCTCTGAAGCATCCCCTTATTCCTATACTAAAGATGAAGTCGTTTCCATTCCCTATGTGGATAAGGATTTGAACTTGTTTATGGATAAGGTAACGGTTGCATTGGCCACAACAACCAAGGATGCCGAAATCAGATATACATTGGATGGCAGCGAGCCCACAGAGCAGTCGGCATTGTACGAGCAGCCTTTTGAACTGGACAAGACCACTTTAATAAAAGCCAAAGGATTCAAGGAAGGTCTCCGCTCAAGCAGAACATTATCCATATTGGCAACGAAAGCTGAATTGAAGGCTGCTCTTTCTGTAAATCCTACTCAGAATGGTACATCTTATAAGTACTTTGAAGGCACTTACCAGAAAGTGGCTGATGTAGAGAAGTCACCGTTGCTGGAGTCTGGTGTCATGCCCGAACCTTCTATTAAGGGTGCTAAGCAGGAGGATCATTTCGGTTATATCTTTTCTGGATTGATAAATGTTCCCGAAGATGGAGTCTATACTTCCAGACCCGTTCGGATGATGGCAGTGTTTTATACATTCACGGTGAGCAGGTAGTCAACAATGATGGTTCCCATGCTGCAATTCCTGCTACCGGAATGGTTGCACTGAAGAAAGGTTTTCATCCTTACAAGCTCTATTACTTTGAAGATTATGAAGGTGAGCATTTAAGCTGGGCTTGGAAACTGCCTTCTGCCGAGAAGTTGGTACCCATTCCTGCATTGGCTTTATTTGTGAAATAATAGTTTAATATATATGCTATGAGAAAGTTATTTTTGTTATTTTTACCTTTGTTCGCTGCATCATGCGGACAGGTGAAGCAGCAGGCATCTGCACCAGAGCCCGTTAATGTCATGAGTTTCAATATTCGTTATGACAATCCGGAAGACAGTCTGGATAATTGGGAGTATCGCAAGGAGCGTGCGGCCAACGCCATTCGCTTTTATGATGTCGACATATTGGGTACGCAAGAAGTACTTCATAATCAGTTGGAAGACCTTAAACAACGTTTGCCGGAATATGGAGTCATCGGTGTAGGCCGTGAAGACGGAAAGGAAAAGGGTGAATATAGTGCACTCTGGTATAAGAAAGAACGTTTCAACTTGCTGGATTCCGGTTATTTCTGGTTGAGCGAGACTCCTGAAGTTGCCGGTTCCAAGGGCTGGGATGGAGCTTGTGAACGTATCGCTTCATGGGCAAAACTGCAAGATAAAGTAAGTGGTAAGGAGCTCTTCGCGTTGAATACCCACTTGGATCATGTAGGTGTTGCTGCACGTCGTGAAGGCATAAGCCTTATGCTGGATAAAGTAAATGAGTTGAGTGGTAACTTACCCGTAGTAGTAACGGGCGACTTAATGCTAGTCCGGAATCGGATGTCATCAAACACGTGACTGACCCTTCCAACCCGGAACACTTGACAGACGCGCGTCAGGCATCGGCAATTGTTTATGGTCCGGCATGGAGTTTCCATGATTTCGGAAGGATTCCTTACGATAAACGTCCGCTGATTGATTACGTATTTGTACGTAATGGACTGAAGTTTTGAGGTATGGTGTGTTGGCTGAAACAGAGAATAATGCTTTCCTCTCCGACCATGCTCCTATCTTAGTAACGGTTGAATAATAAAATGATTATTATGAATAAGATAACAAGAATATGTATCATAACACTCTTGGCAGTCCTGCTACTGCCGGTAGAGTTATCGGCACAAAGCGCCGTGATAAAGAACAGACCTATGTCTTAGAACAACCCTATGAGGTGACAAAGATTACCCCTCCCCAAGGCAAGAAGGTAAAGAATGTCATCTTGATGATTGGTGATGGCATGAGCCTTATGCACGTATATTCTGCTTGGACAGCCAATCGAGGCAAGTTGTTTTTGGATAATTGCCAGGTAGTAGGCTTGTCTAAAACCTATTGTGCCAACAAGTTGATTACAGACTCGGGAGCGGGTGGAACAGCCATAGCTACGGGGCAGAAGACCAACTATCATTCTGTGGGTGTAGATACCGAAGGACGTCCTTTGAAATCATTGGTAGACCTGGCTGCTGCTAAAGGTAAATCTACCGGTATAGCGGTGACCTGCCGTCTGTGGGATGCCACTCCTGCTGACTTCTGTTGCCACAACAAGGATAGGGATGCGGAAGCTGAAATCGTAGCAGATTACGTTAATTGCAGTGCCGATTATGTATTCGGTGGAGGTGCCAAGCTTTTCGAAAATCGTGAAGATGGACGCAATTTGTTTAAGGAACTACGTGACAAAGGATTTCAGACTCCTCGTAGTTGGGATGAATTGGCTGGCATAAAGAGTGTAAGGTATTTGCCGTACCTTATCCCGTCGATACTCCTCTTCCTGCTGAACGTGGCGACCTTTTGGCACGTGCTTCATTGAAAGGCATCGAATTGCTGGACCAAAATAAAAACGGCTTCTTTATGATGATAGAAGGGTCGCAGCTGGACGACTACGGACACTTCAACGACATTGATTTGCTGATGCAGGAAACACATGACTTTGACCGTACTATCGGTGCCATTTATGAATGGGCTGCCAAGGATGGAGAAACATTGGTAGTAGTTACTGCAGACCATGAGACCGGTGGACTTACGTTGGTTGATGGAGATTTGGCAGAAGGCAGAATCGTATGTAAGTTCTCTACTGGCGGTCATAGTGGTGTAATGGTACCAGTGTATGCTTTTGGTCCCGGTGCAGAGGAGTTTACAGGGATTTTTGAAAATACTGCTATCTTTGACAAGATAAAAAAACTGCTCAATTTGTAATTAAAAAATAACTATTCCCTATGTTGAAACACATTTTATTGCTAGGATTACTTTCTTTTTCCACTCTCCCTTTGCTGAAAGCTCAGAGCTGTGGCAATGATGAAAAGTATCATTTGCCTTATAAAAATACGTATGTAAAGGAACCGTTGGTCACTGAAAACGAATATCGTGTGGCAAAACCTGAGACGATTGTGCCGAAAAGCTTCGAAGAAGCCCGGCAGATTCTTCCCAATCCCATTTGGGGTGGACATGACAAGAACTTGAAATGTATTGGAAGGCATGGGAAATAGCTATCGGTAATATTCGTGCTCCTCAAGCAGGCTCGGGTTTTGTCTCAAGCTATTTGGATACAGCTTATAATGGTAATATCTTTATGTGGGATTCCTCTTTCATTCTGATGTTTGCCCGCTATGGTACCCGTTTCTTTCCTTTCCAGAATACGCTGAACAACTTTTACGCCAAGCAGCATCCCGACGGTTTCATTTGCCGTGAAATAAAGGCAGATGGTGCCGATTGCTTTGAACGCTATGATCCGGTGAGTACCGGACCGAATTTGATGCCTTGGTGTGAGATGGTCTATTTCCATCAGTTTGGTGATACAGAACGCCTGCACAAGATATTTCCGGTACTTTGTGCTTATTATAAGTGGTTGAAATTGAACCATACTTGGAGAAATGGAACCTACTGGTCAAGCGGATGGGGAACCGGCATGGATAATATGCCCCGTGTTCCGTCGGAATACAGCCTATCTACAGTCACGGCATATGATTTGGTTGGATACAAACCTACAGCAATTATTTACTGCCAATTTACTACTTGAGATGGGCTTTTATCTGGAACGTTGGCAAGAGATAGAAGAGTTTGAAGACGAAGCCAAAATGCTGGGAAAATATATCCATGACAATCTTTGGGATGAAAAGACCGGTTTCCTTTATGACCAATATGCTGACGGTACTCTCTGTACAACCAAGGGAATAGGTGCCTATTGGGCTCTGTTTACTGATGTATTGGATTCTGTACAGTTGGACCGTATGGTGAAGGAATTGGATAATCCTGCCACATTCAACCGGAAACACCGTATTCCTTCTTTGTCTGCCGATAATCCCAAATACAAGGAGAATGGCCGTTATTGGCAGGGTGGCGTATGGCCGGGAACTAATTACATGGTGATGCAGGGACTTGTGCAGAAAGGTTATGGTAAACTGGCACGGGAGATTTGTTTGAATCATTATGCTCAAGTGTTTGAGGTCTATAAGAAGACTGGAACTTTTTGGGAATATTATGCTCCGGAAAGTGCTGAGCCGGGATTTATGGCAAGGGATAATTTTGTAGGTTGGGCAGGACTTCCTCCTATTGCCGAATTGATAGAATTTATTATCGGTATTCGGGGAGATTATGCCAAAAAGCAGATTATCTGGGATATGAATTTGACGGAGACTAACGGCATAGAACGTTATCCTTTTGGTCCCGAAGGGCTTATTTCCTTAAAAGCTGAGGCACGCCGTTCGGCAAGTGATGAACCTCGTATTACAGTAGATTCCAATATCGATTTTGAACTGTGTGTACTCTATGGTGGAAAAGAGAAAAAGATAAATGTGACATCCGGTAAGCATACCTATTAAAGAAGACATCAATCATGAAAACAATATGTCAAGACGCCAATTTCTGAAGACTGGCGGGCTTGCCTTGGCTGCAATGACCTTTCAGCCGCTTCCGTATTATCTTCATCCGGGACTTGAGCCAGAGATATGTTTCGTTGCGTCCTTCTGCAAGCAAAAGGAGCTTCATTCGAAGGCAGTAGATGCTGCCATTGAAGAAGCAAAGCCTAAAATAAAGGACGAGAAGTTGCGCTGGATGTTCGAGAACTGTTTTCCCAATACGCTTGACACTACTGTCAGATATAGAGTGAAGAATGGCAGACCGGATACTTTCGTCATTACAGGTGATATAGATGCCATGTGGCTGCGCGACTCTTCAGCGCAAGTATGGCCCTATCTGCCGTTGATGAAGAAAGATAGGGACTTGCAGCTGATGGTGGCAGGACTTGTCAACAGACAGACTGAATGTATCTTGATAGACCCGTATGCCAATGCCTTCAACGACGGGCCGTTGGGCAGCTATTGGGAAACCGACCATACACAACATATGGTTAAGGAACTGCATGAACGCAAATGGGAGATAGATTCTTTGTGCTATCCCATTCGTTTGGCCTATCATTATTGGCAATACACGGAAGACACGTCTGTGTTCGATGAAAATTGGCATAAAGCGATGCTGCTGGTGGTCAAGACCTTTAAAGAGCAACAGAGGAAACAAGGCTTAGGACCTTATAGCTTTACGCGCGATTGCGACCGCCCTACAGATTCGCAGATTAACAACGGATGGGGAGCACCGGTAAAGCCGGTCGGCTTAATCGTTTCTTCTTTCCGTCCGTCAGATGATGCTACACAATACGGTTTTCTGATTCCTTCTAATATGTTTGCAGTTGTGTCATTGCGCCAATTGGCCGAGATAGAGGATAAAGTTTATGGAAACAAGGACTTCTCTGGCAAATGTATAGCACTGGCAGATGAAGTGGATGCAGCTATCCGCAGGTATGGTACTTCAATCATCCGGTTTGTGGACGTATTTATGCTTTTGAGGTCGACGGTTTTGGTAACGCGCTTTGTATGGACGATGCCAATGTACCAGTTGTCTGCTGCGCCTTATCTGGGTTATTGTTCTTTTAAAGATGCGATTTACCAGAGTACCCGCAAAATGATATGGAGTGACAATAATCCTTATTTCTTTAAAGGAAAAGCCGGCGAAGGGGTAGGAGGTCCTCATGTGGGATTGAATTATATCTGGCCGATGAGCATCATTATGAAGGCTTTTACAACGGATGATTCCGAAGAAATACGTGCTTGTCTGAAGCAACTTCGTGATACGGACGGAGGGACGGGCTTTATGCATGAGTCTTTCCATTCGGAGGATGCCGCGGACTTTACTCGTTCCTGGTTTGCCTGGACAAATACTTTGTTCGGTGAACTGATATTGAAGACAATCAAGGAATATCCCAACTTATTATCCCAAATACTATGAAGATAAGATATTGGTTACTGGCTATGTTATTCATTTTTCTCTCTTGTGGGAGAGTGGCTGATGATGTAGCGACAAACTATGGTATTATACCCATGCCGAATGAACTTGCTCCAATGCAGGGAGTGTATGTCCTGCAAGGGGAAAAACAGTGGCTGTCCCTTCCGGGGAAGCCGCGATGAAAGTTTTTCATTATTTGGAGGATGCGTTGAAAAACACTTCTGTAACGTTGAAGGGTATTTCGGAAACGGGAAAGGCCGATATTTGCTTATCCATAGATAATTCCTTGCCCGATGAGGCCTATACATTGGAGGTTTCTTCCGATAGGATAAATATATCTTCCAATGAAACTGCCGCAGGATTTTTTTATGGTGTCCAGTCTTTGCTGCAACTCATGCCGGCAGCCATTTATGATGGTGACCGGAAATACGAAGGAAAGATTAGGATTCCTGCTGTCAGCATTACGGATGCTCCCCGTTTTCCTCATCGTGGGGCTATGATGGATGTAGGACGTAATTTTCTGCCAAAAGAGGAAGTGCTGAAGTTTCTTGATTTGATGGCATTCTATAAATTGAATAAATTCCATTTTCATCTGACAGATGACCAAGGATGGAGAATAGAAATAAAGAAATACCCGAAACTGACTGAAATAGGTTCTTATCGTAAACAGACTCAGATAGGACACTCTGATTATTATTTTCCACGGCGTTACGATGGAAAAGAAAAGAGAGGTTATTATACGCAGGAAGAAATAAAGGAAATTGTGAAGTATGCATCCGACCGTTTCATTACGGTCATTCCCGAAATAGAAATGCCGGGACATGCATCCGCAGCACTGGCTTCCTATCCGGAACTTTCTTGCGGACTGGGAAAGACTTATGTGGTGCGTGATTATTTTGATGTTTTTGATGAGGTCTATTGTCCCAAAGAGCATACATTTGAATTCTTACAAAATGTGCTGACCGAAGTTATGGAACTCTTCCCCAGCCATTATATCCACATTGGTGGAGATGAGTGCCCCAAGAAAGCATGGAAGAAGTGTGCCCATTGCCAGCATTTGATGAAGCGGGAAGGTCTGCCCAACGAAGAAGCTCTGCAAAGTTGGTTTATCATCGGATTGAGCAATTTGTGAACAGTAAAGGGCGTGACATCATCGGGTGGGATGAGATTCTGGAAGGAGGGCTTGCTCCTAATGCTACCGTCATGTCATGGCGTGGCGAAAAAGGAGGTATCGAAGCGGCTCACCAACGGCATAAAGTCATTATGACACCCGGCAAAAAGTGTTATTTGGATTACTACCAGGAAAGTCCGGAATTTGCCCCGTTGGCTATCGGCGGTTTTCTTCCGCTGGATACGGTGTACAATTATAACCCGCTTCCTGCTGAACTGACTCCGGAAGAACAAGCTTATATAATAGGTGTACAAGCCAATATCTGGGGAGAGTACATACAGACTCCCGAGTATTTTGAATATATGGCTTTCCCTCGTTTGCTGGCTATGTCAGAGGTGCAATGGACACAGCCGGAACATAAGGACTTCGAGTCGTTTGCCCGTAGGCTGGATAAGGAGTTTGAACGATTGGATTATTGCGGAGTGAATGCTTGCCGCAACTTCTATGAAGTCAATCAGACTGGTGCGTGGAACAAGTCGCAGCAGACTTATGAGGTGACTTTGAACACCTTCTGTCCGGATGCCGATATTTACTATGCGGTAAATGATTCAACGGTCAACACTTCATCTTCCCTTTATGAGACTCCGATACCGTTGGACGAGGATGCAACTGTTTATTCGGCAGTTACAGAGACGGTAAGCCGCTAGGAAAAGTGACCTGCAAGAGTTTTGCTGTAAACAAGGCAACCGGATGTGACTATACTTGTAATCCTGAAGCAGGATGGGAGCACTTGAATAAAGGCTTCGGACTGACTGATGGACGACGTGGCTATGCCCGCGACATGCGTCGCTGGATTAGCTTCTACCAGGATACTGTACAGATTGTAGTGGAACTGAAGAAACCTCAAAAAGTCAAGGAAGTTGCCTTTTCTTCTTTATGGAGGCCGGTAAATGGGATATGGCCGGCAAGAGCGATGGGGGTCTCTGTGTCAATGGATGGTCAGACTTTTATTCCGGTGGGCACTAAACGGCTGACTTATGATTTTACCTTGACGGAAGGCACCCGTTTTCCGGTATCTCTTTCATTTGCCGAAACGGAAGCTGCATTTGTCCGCTTGGAATTATTGAGTGGTGGCTTGTGCCCGAAAGGATATTTTCATGAAGGGTTGCAGAGTGAGTTGGCAATAGATGAAATAGAAATATATTAATCTCAAGAAATTATGAAGAAAATAGTTGTTCTTTTAGTTGTACTGTTGGGCTGTATGCCGGTAACGGCTTTTGCGCAGAAGCAAT
>ENA-OQDF01000366-OQDF01000366.1-human-gut-metagenome-genome-assembly--contig:-NODE-366-length-18568-cov-1.848381_pt1 | contig 18568 bp, 27 predicted proteins | sample MGYA00242769_ERZ504597 | MGnify/ENA primary metagenome ERZ504597 (study PRJEB26092, sample SAMD00036305) | human gut metagenome | host: Homo sapiens | study: EMG produced TPA metagenomics assembly of...
CGGTTCTCGAGTGGTTGCGGCGGCGCTCGACGTCGGTCACGCGCGAGATAACCGCCGCCAGGAGAATATGACTGATGCGGTGATCGAATACGCTCGAGGGATGGCGGTTCTGCGCACGTTCGCCACGCCCGATGAGAGCCTTGCGGCGGCCAAGGATCCTTCGAGCGCAAGCGGCAGGCGGATTTCGAGCAGGAGCAGGCAGCGCAGGGCATCTTGAAGCTGTATGCGCTCGTGTTCAACCTTGCCAGTTGCGGTGTTCTGTTCGCGGCGTGCGCACTCTGCCTTTCGGGGGCGCTCTCGCTTTCTTGGGCGCTTTACGCTTCTGGTTGCCGCGTTCATCATCTACGGTGAACTGATCAGCGCGAACAACAGCGCGTTTCTCACCAAGAAGATCGAAGGGGAGCTCGACCGCATCGACGAGGTGTGCGCGGTGCCCAAACAGGATACGACCGACAAGCCTCTCGCCACCGATGGGTTTGACCTTGCGATGGAGCATGTCTCCTTCGGCTATGGAGACGGGCGGCGCGTCATCGACGGAGTGAGCCTGCGCATCCCCGAAGGCTCGACGTGCGCGCTCATAGGCCGAGCGGTTCGGGCAAGACCACGTTGGTGAACCTGCTTGCGCGCTTTTGGGACGTCGATGAGGGGCGCGTGACCATAGGCGGGGCTGACGTGCAGTCGGGTACGGCCGAAAGCCTGCTCGAGAACATCTCGATGGTGTTCCAGAACGTGTACCTGTCAACGACACCGTGGAGAACAACATCCGGTTCGGCAAGCCCAGTGCGACACATGAGGAAGTGGTCGCGGCTGCGAAGCGGGCGCGCTGCCACGACTTCATCATGGAACTGCCCCAAGGCTATGACACGGTGCTCGAGGAAGGCGGGGCGAGCCTTTCGGGCGGCGAGCGGCAGCGCGTCTCCATCGCGCGCGCATCATGAAGGACGCGCCCGTCGTCATTCTGGACGAGGCGACAAGCTCGGTGGATCCCGAAAACGAGCATCTGCTCATGGCTGCTATCTCCGAGCTCACGCGGGGCAAGACCCTCGTCACCATCGCTCATCGGCTGAACACGGTGCGCGACGCCGATCAGATACTTGTCGTCGATGAGGGGCGTATCGTCCAGCGCGGCACCCACGAGGAGCTGATGCGCGAGCCGGGGATCTACCGCCGCTTTATCGAAATGCGCCGCGAAGCAGCGGGTTGGCGGTTGGGAGGAGGCTCCATTGGGTAGGCGTGATTCTTCGGATGACTATCTCAAGTCTATCCTCGTGATCCGACGCTTGCGCGGGTCATGCCGCAACGTCGACATCGCGGAGCATATGGGCGTCACCAAGCGAGCGTCACCAAGGCGCTCGCAACCTGGCTCGCAAGGGCCTTGTTGAGGTGGTTGACCACGATGTTCGCCTTACTGCCACCGGTAAGCGCCTTGCCGAGGAGACGCTATCTAAACACCGTTTCTTCGAGGGAGCGCTCCTTGACGCCGGGGTGGATGCGGAAGTTGCCTCTAAAGAGGCATGCCGTATGGAGCACTGTATTTCCACGGATTCTTTCGAGAAACTCTCTTCCCATCTGGAGCAGATCCAGGATTCCCTTCGGTAAAGGGATCGGCATCGCCAAACGACAGGCTTCATCGTCTTCGGCAATACGGGAAATTCAGCGAAACCTTCCCGCCCGCGCGAGCTTGCGGAAACGACACCTCCAGGCTCTCCACCAGGGACGTCCGTCATTCTTGAGTTTCGTTTTTCCGGGTGAGTTTCGTTTGAGTTTCGTCGATTTTCGACGGTACCTGCAAGCCTCCCGCCATCATTGCCTCTCGTCGGCTTGTAGGTTTTTCGGTTCGTGTCGGTTCCCTTCGGTTCCGTTCGAGTCGTTTCAGGCTCGTTCGACCCATGCCCGTTTGCCATGGGGTGACAACCGACCATGCGCCTATCTGCGGAAATGAGAAGGCTCCTCGATTCTTTCGAGGAGCCTTGTGAGTTTCTATCTGGTTTCGGAATCATGCGGTTTGCAGGTGCAACGGTTCCGAAGTCCTCATCGGTCGCCATCGGAACCGTATGAAACCGTATGAAAAACAAGAACAAATGTTCTATCACTATTCCCACTCAATCGTCGCAGGTGGCTTGGACGTAATGTCGTAGCACACGCGATTCGCGCCGGGAACTTCAGCCACAATGCGGCTCGAAATTTTCGCCAGTACATCGTAAGGCAACTTCGCCCAGTCAGCCGTCATTGCGTCACTCGATTCAACCGCACGCAAAATAATCGGACGCTGATAGGTACGCTCGTCACCCATAACACCAACGCTCTTAATGTCAGGCAACACCGCAAAATACTGCCAGCACGCATGTTCGGAATTGCGATCGCCCGTCTCTTCATACAGACGCTGATTGTAGGCATCCAACTCTTCGCGCACGATAGCGTCGGCATTCTTCAAAATTTCCAGCTTCTCAGGCGAAACCGCACCAATAATGCGAATCGCCAAACCAGGTCCTGGGAAAGGCTGACGATGAACAATATGATCAGGCAACCCCAGTGCCGTACCCAGTGCACGAACCTCATCCTTAAAGAAGTGATCGAGCGGCTCAATCAAATCAAAATGAACTCCCTCAGGAAGGGAATCAGATTGTGATGACTCTTAATGGTGGAAGCTTTACCACCCGTCTTGCGAGCACCGCTTTCAATAATGTCAGGGTAAATGGTGCCCTGAGCCAAGAACTTCACGCCGTCCAAATCCTGCGCAACGCTGAAGAACTCTTCCCAGAACTGCGTACCAATAATCTTGCGCTTCTGTTCAGGATCAGTCACACCATCCAGCAACTTCGCATAGCGCTCTTCCGCATGAACATGAATGAAATCCACGTCGAACTGTTTGGTGAATACTTCCTCAACCTCTTCAGGTTCGTTCTTACGAAGCAGGCCATGATTTACGAACACACAAACCAGCTGTTTGCCAATGGCTTTCGAGCACAACGCTGCAACAACGGACGAATCAACGCCACCAGAAAGACCTAGAATCACGCGGTCGCTTCCGACTTGTTCACGGATAGCCGCAATGGAATCCTCAATAATGGTATCCATGGTCCAATCGGCACTTAGGCCACAAATATCAAACAGGAAGTTCGAAAGCATCTGATTGCCATATTCAGAATGCTTAACTTCGGGATGGAATTGGGTAGCGTACAACTTACGCTCAGCACATTCCATCGAAGCCACGGGGCATACATCGGTTTTTGAAGTAACCACAAAGCCCTCAGGCACTTCACTTACCGCATCGCGATGGCTCATCCAAACGGTCTGCTCAGCAGGGGTGTCTCCCAGAAGAGCAGAAGCGGGCACGCCATCAGTCCCGTCGCAACGCGTCAGTGGGGCAGGGCCGTATTCACCCTTTCGGTATGGTCAACGCTGCCACCTAACGTGGTAGCCATGATCTGCTGACCATAGCAGAAGCCCAGTACAGGAATGCCTAGCTCAAACACGCTAGGATCTACGAAGGAGCATCTTCGGCATATACACTTGCGGGGCCGCCACTCAAAATCAAAGCAGCAGGTTTTTCGCGGCGATTTCCTCGGCGGGAGTGTCGCAGGGAACAATTTCGGAATATACCTTCAAATCACGTACGCGACGTGCAATAAGTTGTCCGTATTGGGCACCGAAATCTAAAACGAGAACAGTTTCAGTGGTATTGGGAGCTGTTTTGGCTGTGGAATTAGTCACCGATACTCCTTGGTTTGATGTTGATAGTTTTTAAACAAATTCCGCAAAATGATACGGTATTTGTTTCGCATAAAGCTTACAGGGCTATCTTACACGAATCTACAAAATGGGGTTGCGGAGATCATATAAGGATAGGGGCAATCACACAGGGAAAATGGGCATCACGCACAGATATCGGATGGCATTTAAGAAAAGTAGTTGTTTATAAGCTGACTAAAAAGTGTTTGTGGGTTTGCGCAAAAAAGTGCTCATGTATTTGTACAAGAAAGTACCCATGGATTGCGCAAAAAAGTGCTCGGGGGTTTATACAAAAAAGTGCTTGTGTGTTGGTGAAAAGATTTGTAGGAAAATGGTTGCTTGGTTTCAGATATATTTCAGATATATAGTGCCTGATTAGATGCTCAATAGTTCAAAATTGTGCCGCTGATAGATAAAACTGTTGTTTTGATACGAAAACAACGTTATTTATACCAAAAGGCTCCTTGTTATACCAGGTCAAGGTAGTATAGAGGTGCTCTAATACTTCCCATTTGCCTTTACCGCTTTTGCGGAAAGGCTAAAGCATGAATAAATATATTGTTCGAAATCCTCAAGTGGGATCTCTTATTCTTCTCATGTAAGAAAAAAGATTTAATAGAAAGAAAACGACTGTTATTAAATCTTATGGCGACGCGCGATGCCGTACGTGTGGTATGCGCTCCGGCTCTTTTTGGAAAAACCATTCTTGCTCTTCAGTATGCAAAGGTCATATTTGCTGATCAAAGTGTTGTGTGGGTAAAGGCAGATGATCTGTGTTTCCTTCGGGATCTTGATGCCCGATGCGTTATGGATTCGTTTAGGCCTGTTTTGGAGAAGGGTCCTACGTGTGAGCTGTTTGTTTTTGATGGTGTTCCCAAGCTTTCAGAAAAGCGTATGCGGGAATTTATACAACTTATTTATTCCTTGAAGCTGTCAGATTGTGAAGTACTAATTACAACACGTTGTAAATCGTTGTTTTCAGGAGAGGGTCTTGAACTGCAAGGTAAGCTTGAGCTGAGCTATGTCACAGCACATGATTTGCTTTTAAATTCTCAAGAAGCTGCCAGTGAATCTCCCGACACATTTTCGTCTTTACAGGGGTGGGTACGACCCGCAGTGCTCTGTGACAAAAACGAAGGAAGCAAGCGGCTTTTCACGAATTTGCAGCACATGGAAGTGTGTTCCTCTGAAGATGCGGTAGCGCTTCTTGCTTTAATTATAGGAAAAGGAGCTCAATCAATTTTCAGTTGCTTTATTGTGGGTTTTGCTGCAATTGATCTGCAATCTTTCAATGAATATTATCCTCATGCAGGCTTACGCAATAGGGGATTTGTTGCCCTTGAATTTTCCGCGCAGGAAAGATTTTCTCTTCTATGGGTTCATTTGGCGAAACTAGTTGAATTAAGTCTGTATCCATCGCAAAAGGAATTCGTATTGGCTCTTCTCGATGAACTGTATAACGTGCAAGATTATGCCTTAATTCAGCTAGTTTTGAAGCTTTGTCTTATTGAAGAAGAACGAACGGCTTTCTACGAAAAACACGAAGTAACGTATGAGTCTATAAAGCGTTGTGCTGAAGAACAGGTCGCAGAAAAACAAAAGAATCAAGCATGTGATAGCCCAGATTCGCAAAAACCTGTCAGTTTAGATCTGCAAAAACCGACCAGTTCAGATTTGCAAAGAAGCGATGATTCGCGTGAGGGCAATTTGCAGAAGGATGACCTGCGGAGTGTTAAATCGCAAGGTGGCGACTTGCAAAATAACAGTCTTCTAAAAAACGATTTGCGCAAGATTGAATCGCCTGAAAATGACTTGCGTGCTATTGATTTTGGAGACAACGATTTGCAAGGGAATAAAGGTGAGTTGCTTGCTCGTAAAAAAGAGCCAATGGCACAATTGGATGCGCCAGAAAAAACTTTTAAGGAATCAGCTTTAGGGGCAGCCCCAAAGGAATCAGGATGTTTTGATAGGTCTGATAGCTATGATGAATTCAAAAATCTAGCTACAACCGAAAGCATTGCACAACAATCCGAAAACGCTGACAAGTCTGAGCGCTTAGTGGTCAACTTGTTTGGTAGATTCGAGATGAAGCGCGGTAAAAGATTGGTTCCTGAAAGAGGCGAAATTCGAAACTAGCAAAGATTATGATTGCGCTTTTGGTGATTAATTCTCAGAAAGATTTGCCCCGCACATGGTTGAAAGGGCAGTATGGCCCGAAAATTACACTTCTACCGTTACTTCGAACTTTACAACTTATGGTCTTACATCAAAAGAACCTTGAGCGAAACCGATGAGGAACGTCGCTTGCTAGGCAGGACTAGGGACTCAATTTCGCTTCGTGAACTGCATATAGAAAGCGATATTCATACCGTCAACCTTTTATGTAATGAATTTTCTACGGCGCATGAAGTAGAGGATTGTGTGCGGATTTTAAGTCAGCTTGAACGCGTTTATCAAGGTCCACTTATGCCTGGTATTGAAAATGCCCAACTTGAATCCTATAGAAACAAATTTCAAAACAAAGTTCTTGATGTGCTGACCGAAGGGTCTCGCATTATCTATTCAAAAGGCAATCGCTATGTTGCTCTCCATTTTGCGGGGTTTGCCTTTGAGCAATATCGCACGAGAAGATGTGTGCTATCTCTACATGTTCATCCAAAAAGAATTGGGGCATTATAGCGGCGCATTAATACTTACGTTGAGTGTCGTGGCGCACTCGTTGATGAATATGGCATTGATGCTCCTCGTCGGCTTGATGTGCTTTATGAGGAAATTATCAAGGAGGTTTCGTAAACTTGGTTTCATAAGCTTACAGCTTAGTACTTGTGGTTTAACTCGACTTGGGCTTTAACCGACTTGGGGTTTAACCGTTGTTTTTTAAGAAATTAAGGGAGTAAGTCATGCTTTGACGACGTGGCGTCTTCGAGTCGGTGTGATATTTGCGCTCTGTTGTCATGGTGTTTTCAAGCTAGCCTGAGTTTTTGCATTCGTTAAAAGAATTTAACGTGAAAAACCCTTGTGTCTCCTTATTCGAAATCGCTATACAACCCATGCCTGTGATAGAGTGAAGCAGTTATACGAGAAAGTGAGATTATGGGCATTTTTTCTAAGCTTTTAAGCGTGGGCGAAGACAAGCCCCTCAAAAAATATCAGAAGGTTGTTGAAACTATCAATGATCTTGAGCCTCGCATGCAGGCATATAGTGATGATGAACTAGCGCATCTTACAGTTGAATTTCGTGAGCGCTTGGATTCAGGCGAAGAATTAGACGATCTTCTTACCAGAAGCTTTGCTGCCGTACGCGAAGCAGCGTACGTACCATTGGGCTTCGTCATTTCGACGTACAGCTTATTGGTGGTATGGCTTTGCATGATGGCAAGATTGCTGAAATGAAAACTGGTGAAGGTAAAACGCTTGTTTCTACGTTAGCGGGATACCTCAATGCACTTCCGGGAAACAACGTTCACATTGTTACGGTTAACGATTATCTGGCAGCACGTGACTCTGAGTGGATGGGTCAGGTTTATCGTTTCTTGGGAATGAGCGTTGGTCTTATTCAAAACGGTATGGACCCTCTCAAGAAAATTCCTGCCTACCAAGCCGATGTGACGTATGGTACGAATTCCGAATTCGGTTTCGACTACTTGCGTGACAACATGGTAACTCGTGCAAGTAGACGTGTGCAGCGCGGTCATGCGTTTGCAGTGGTCGACGAGGTCGACTCCATTCTTATCGACGAAGCACGAACTCCTCTTATTATTTCTGGTGCAGGCTCTCAAGCAGCTGATACCTATAAGAAATTTGCTGCCATCATGCCTTCCTTGAAGCGCGATATCGACTTCGAAATGGACGAGGCAAAAAAGACCATCTACACCACTGAAGCAGGTTTGGAAAAAGTTGAATTTCAACTAGGGGTAGACGATATTTTTGGAGATCCAACCGGTCAGCTTCCCAACCATCTGCAACAGGCCTTACGTGCACAATTCTTATTCCATCGCGACGTGGATTATGTTGTTACCAACGGTGAAGTAAAAATCGTTGACGAATTTACAGGTCGTATTATGGAGGGCCGTCGATATTCTGAGGGTCTTCATCAGGCTTTGGAAGCAAAAGAGCACGTATTGGTTCGTCAAGAAAATCAGACGCTTGCTACAATTACGCTTCAAAATTACTTCCGTCTGTATGAAAAGCTCTCTGGTATGACGGGTACCGCAATGACAGAAGATGCGGAATTCCGTCAGATCTACAAGCTTCCCGTAATGGCTATTCCTCCTAATAAGCCTGTTATTCGTGAAGACTTAAACGATTTAATCTTCCGCACCATTGATGCGAAATTTAATGCGGTGGCTGACGATATTTCCGAACGTCACAATGCTGGTCAGCCTTGCTTGGTTGGTACGGTTTCTATTGAAGTTCTGAGCGTTTAAGCCGTCTGCTTTCTAAACGTGGTATTAAACATGAGGTTTTGAACGCTAAAAATCATGAACGCGAAGCTGCCATTATTGCGCAGGCAGGCAGAACGGGTGCTGTCACTATTGCAACCAACATGGCTGGTCGTGGTACTGACATTTTGCTTGGCGGTAATGCAGATGTCATGGCGCAAACATTTTTGGCAGAGCAGCTAGGAGAAGAAGTCGATCAGGCAACTCCCGAACAAATTCAAGCTGCTAAGGAAAAGGCTCAAGCTATTACTAAACGGGAAAGTGTTGAAGTTCGCAATGCCGGTGGCTTGTGTGTAATTGGTACCGAACGTCACGAATCTCGTCGTATTGATAACCAGCTTCGTGGTCGTTCTGGTCGTCAGGGTGATCCAGGCACTACGCAGTTCTATCTGTCACTCGAAGACGATCTGATGCGTTTGTTTGGTGGCTCACGCATGGATTCCATCAGTCGTATGATGGAAAAACCGATATGCCTGAAGATATGCCGATTCAGGCTTCGATGGTTTCAAAAGCAATCGAGACGGCTCAGCGTCAGGTTGAATCAGTTAACTTCTCCACCCGTAAGCACGTTCTCGAATACGACGATGTCATGAACCTGCAACGTAAAGCGATCTACGAAGAGCGCAACGCGATTCTTGATGGTAAAGATCTAACTGAGCGTATGCCAGAAATCATTGAAGATGTGGTAGAAAACGCAGTCCTCGAATACTGCGCACCAAAGCAGGCAAGCGATGACTGGGATACTGAATCGCTTGATAAGTGGTTGCTCCAAATGACCGACGATCCTGAAATTACGGTTTCTTCCGTTGACCACGACGATGATGTCAACGAACTCATGGATGGATTGATTGAACTTATTACGCAACGATATAACCAGCGCGCCGAAGAAATAGGACCTCTGTTCTCCGATATTGCTTCGCAAGTTATGTTGCGCTTCCTTGATACAAGCTGGATGGCACACTTGCAGGAAATGGATTATTTGAAAGCTTCTATTGGTTTGCGCGCCTATGGACAGCGCGATCCTCTGACCGAATATCGCGAAGAGGCTCATCGTGCTTTTGCGGCATTGACGGATTCAATCTATGAAGGTTTCCTTCGTTTCTTGTTGCGTGCTCCTTTAATGGTGCAAGAAGCTCCTGTTGAAGAAGAAAAAACTCCGCTTGATGGTAAGGTTACCTATTCGAATCCTGAAGAGGCACTTACTGAGTCAACTACGAGTTCACAACGGGTACGTCAAGCCCAGGCGCAAGCTCAGGGTGTTCCTCAAACCCCGCAACCCGCTCCTGAACAACCAAAGCCTCATACTATTCAGAAGGACAAGGATGATCCTTACGCTAACGTGGGACGTAATGATCCATGTCCTTGTGGTTCTGGTAAGAAATTTAAAAGTGTCATGGCGCCAATCGCTGACCAAAATAATGCGTCTTAAAGCGGTAACCTTTACTGTTTTAAGGCGCATCTTTTGAGTTAGCGTTAGGCCGTGAAGGGATTAGTATTTTCATGATGACACTTGATGAAGCACAGCAACGACTTCAAGATGCGCGTGCTTATCTTCATATAGATGATCGTGCACAAGAACTTTCAGATCTTGATAAGCAAATTGCTTTACCAGACTTCTGGAACAACACCGAACATGCACAGCAAGTCTCAAAGCAAGCATCTGCTTTGCGCGACATTATTGATCGTTACCAGGCAGCTTGTGCTCTTTTTGATGACATTCAAACTGCTCAGGAGCTCGCTGAAGAGGACCCAGAATTTGCCCAAGAATTGGAAGGCGATCTTGCTCAGCTGGAAAAGACTCTCGACGATTTCGAAGTGGAATCTTGGTTTAGTGGGCCGTATGATTCCGCTGATGCAATTGTTTCTATTCATCCTGGCAGTGGTGGATTGGAAGCGCAGGACTGGACCGAGATGCTCTATCGCATGTATACCCGCTATGCCGACCTTAAGGGTTGGAAAGTCCGAATTTTGGATCTGACTCCAGGGGATGGCATTGGCCTTAATCGTGCAAGCTTTCAGGTTGAAGGCCATAATGCGTATGGCATGTTAAGAAGCGAAACGGGTGTTCATCGCTTAGTCCGCATTTCTCCAACCGACGAAAAAAGCGTCGACATACCACGTTTGCAGCGGTAGAAGTGGTACCGGTATTGCCCGATGATGACATTACGGTTGAAATTGATCCCAATGATGTACGCGTTGATGTGTATCGCTCAAGTGGTCCTGGTGGCCAGAGCGTGAACACGACCGATTCTGCGGTACGTCTTACCCATATTCCAACAGGCATTGTGGTGACGTGTCAAAATGAGAAATCGCAGCTTCAAAACAAAGAAGCAGCATTCGTGTTTTGCGTGGCAAGCTCTATGAACTAGAGCAGCAAAAGCGTGAAGAAGAATTATCTGAACTTAAGGGTGAAAAGATGGATAATTCTTTTGGAAGTCAAATTCGAAATTACGTACTTTATCCGTATCGACTGATTAAGGATACCCGTAGTAATATCGAAAGTGGCAATGTTGATGCCGCCCTCGACGGTGATATCGATGAATTTGTAATTGGATATCATCGTTGGAAGCGTCGTTATAAAAACATCGAACGACTAAACCAGCAGCCTCGATCGAAAGGAAGCCATGAATTCCCTTACTGCTAAGGAAAAGGCTTGTGCGATTCGCACTGACATTATCGAGATGGTCCATGAGGCGGGAAGTGGTCATCCTGGTGGATCTCTTTCTTGCACCGATATCTTGTCGGCGCTGTACTTTGGTGGTGTGTTGAAACATGATCCATCAATCCTAAATGGGATGAACGTGATTATTTCATTCTTGGCAAAGGTCATGCGGCACCTGCTTTGTATGCCACGCTTGCTGAAGCAGGATATTTGCCAGTTGATGAATTGAAGACTCTTCGCAAATTAGGCACACGTTTGCAGGGTCACCCCGATTCAAATCTTCTTCCTTGTGTGGAGGTTTCCACTGGTTCTTTGGGGCAGGGACTCTCTATCGGTGCAGGTCTTGCTGCGGGTATGAAGCTTGATAAAAAGCAGAATCGAGTTTTTGTACTTATGGGTGATGGCGAATGTCAAGAAGGACAAGTTTGGGAAGCTGCCACCTTCGCTGCGTTTAAAGAACTCGGTAATCTTATTGCAGTTGTTGATATCAACGGACTCCAGATCGACGGTCATGTAGAAGAAGTATGTGCTTCAGGTGCCCTAAAGGATAAATTTGCTGCCTTTGGGTGGGAAACCTATGAGCAAACGGCCATGATATTGATGCGCTTATCGAGCTCTTCTCTGCTCTAAAGGCATCTGAAACCTCGAAGCCAAAGCTGGTAATTGCTCATACCGTTAAAGGTAAAGGGGTTTCCTTTATGGAAGACCAGGCTGGATGGCATGGCAAAGCACCTAATGACGAAGAAACCAAGATTGCTCTTGCTGAATTGGCAGCACAGTGCGCTAGCGTGAACGGAGTGAAGTAACGTGGTAAAGCTTGCTAGTCCCGAACAGGCCAAAGAGAAGAAAGCTACCCGTGCCGCATATGGTGTTACGCTTGCTGCTCTTGCAGAAGAAGGATGAATATTGTTGCGGTAGACGCTGACCTTACCGGTTCGACAACTACCAAGAAATTTGCTCAGGCACGTCCTGAAAACGAAGATCGCCTGTTTAATGTTGGTATTGCTGAACAAAATATGGTCGGTGTAGCGGCGGGTCTTTCCCTTGCAGGAAATATTGCTTTTACCGGATCATTTGCGGTATTTGGCACAGGTCGTGCATATGATCAGATTCGCAATACGGTTTGCTATTCCAACCTCAATGTAAAAATAGCTCCTACGCATGCAGCATTTCGGTTGGCCCTGATGGTGGCTCTCATCAAATGCTTGAAGATATTTCGCTCATGCGAGGATTGCCTAATATGCGGGTATTGGTTCCTGCAGATTATGCAGCATGCTGTGCAGCAATTCGTTTAGCTGCTCAAACGCCAGGTCCAGTGTATATTCGCATGGGTCGTGCAAGCGTGCCTGCGGTATATGCTCCTGAAGTTGAGCTGGAAATGGGTAAAGCGTATGTATTGCGCGAAGGAACCGACGTTACGCTTATTGCATGCGGTGTGGAAATCGATCAGGCCCTCAAAGCAGCTGATCTGCTGGAGAAGGAAGGTATTTCTGCTGAGGTAATCGATGCGTTTTGCGTAAAGCCTCTTGATGCTGAAACAATTCTTGCTTCTTTGGAAAAGACGGGTTGCGGTGTGGTTGCAGAAGAACATTCCGTTTACGGCGGACTTTGTTCTGCAGTTGCTGAAGTTGTTGCAGAAAACCATCCCTATCCTCTGCAATTCGTAGGAATGCGTGATCGTTTTGGCAAGTCGGGCGAATTTGAAGAACTTCTTCATTACTTTGAACTTGATGCTGAAGCGATTGTACAAGCTGTGAAGAAGGTTCGTAGTCGCGTAGAGGACTGATATACTCTTTAAAGTCTCACAGAATTGGTAACACATGAACGGAGCATACTGTGACGAATGAGTTAACGGGGAACCTATGGGCAAGCATGCTCAGCAGCCTCGCGTGAACCAGGTCGCTTCTCAGCTGTCTGAGTCGCTGCCGGTGGTGAACGTGGACACAACTCCCCAATATACGGGTAATCCCGTCATTACGTTTGAACACGTAACCAAAGTATATGAAGCACAACCAAATAAACCAGCTCTCAATGATGTTTCATTGCACATTTTCCCAGGTGAATTTGTGTTCTTGGTTGGTCATTCTGGTTCTGGTAAATCTACGTTTATCAATCTTTTGATTCGTCAGATTAAACCTACCCAGGGCAAAATCTACATCGCTGATGAAGATTTGACCGGAATGCGTAATTGGCGTGTGCCTTATCTGCGACGCAATATCGGTTGCGTATTTCAGGACTTTAAGCTTTTGCCAAACAAGACGGTTTTCGAAAATGTTGCGTTTGCCTTAGAGGTAATCGGAAAATCTCGTCATGTTATTCGCACACAGGTTCCTGAAGTTTTGCGTCTGGTTGGTTTGCAGGACAAACTCGAGAAGCGTCCCGACCAGTTGTCTGGTGGCGAACAGCAGCGTGTATCTATTGCGCGCGCAATCGTAAATCGTCCACCTTGCTGGTCTGTGACGAGCCAACGGGTAATCTTGACCCGCAAAATTCTCGCGGCATTATGGACTTGCTGGAACGCATTAACCGCACCGGAACTACTGTTCTTGTTGCAACTCATGACCGTGAAATGGTTGACAACATGCGTCGTCGCGTTATTGCCCTTGACCGTGGCGTTTTAACTCGCGACCAGGACAGGGGGGTGTACGGTTTCGATGTCTAGTCTGTTTTACTTTTTCCGCGAATCTCTTACGGGTTTTACGCGTAATCTTTCTACTACGCTTGGCTCAATTATTACCATTTCCTGTCGTTGCTCATTATTGGCATCTTCTGTATTGGTGGTGCCGTTGTTAACAACGTGGTGGCATCGGTAGAAACCAGGTTTCTATTACTGCCTTTGTTGCTGATGAAGCTTCTCAGGAAGATATACAAAACGTAATGAATCAGATTCAGGGATATGCGGGTGTTGAAAGCGTATCTTTCACTGATAAGGATCAGGCGTTAGAAAACTTCCGTCAATCAACGTCAAATCCTGAAATTGTGGATCAGCTTGATGGCCAGAACCCTCTTCCTGCTTCTATTGACGTAGAGCTTGCTGAAGCGCAAAGTGTAACCGATGTAGCAAATCAGATTGTAGCTAATCAGGATTTTGTCTCAGTTTGTGACAACCCTGAAAACCCAGCTGATTCGCTCAATTATGGTCAGAAGACTGTTGATAAATTGTTCTCATTGACGAATGCAATTCGTATTGCGGGTATTGCTCTTATTGCTCTGCTTATCGTCATTGCCTTTATCTTTATCAATAACACCATTCGTTTGGCTATTCTTGCACGCCGCAAGGAGATCGCAATCATGCGTTTGGTAGGTGCGTCTAATGGTTTCATTCGTGGTCCCTTCTTAGCAGAAGGTTCCTTGCACGCAATTATTGGTTCGCTGCTTGCAATTTTGGTTTTGGAAATTGTACGCAATGTGGTTCTTCCACAAATATCCATAGCGCTTCCATGGCTTCCGGTATCGGTTGATTTTTCAATGTTCATGTTGATCTATGTTGCTCTTATTGTGGCAGGTTTAGTAATTGGTCTTCTTGGTTCGGCATTTGCAATGCGTCGTTACTTGAAGGTCTAAGGAAGTTCTAAGAGATAAGAATCGTAGGAATCGTTGGATACGTTTAAACAAACGGCAAAAGCGGCTTCTAAGAATAAGCACAATGCAAGCATCGTGAAAATTCTCGGTGCTTGCATTTTCGTATGCTTAGTCTTTTGTGCGGGCTTTTGGTAAGGGGAAATACCGAGTTACTATCAGCGATGGGTTTATCTTCGTTTGACATTGATAGTGAAGTTAATCCTGGAATGACGGTTTCAGGTGATACGTATAATTCACTCTCTGCTCGTGTTGCGGAAGTGGATGGGGTATTAACTCAGAACGGCATGGATGAATATGACCTTTCTCAAGCGACTTCCAACGTTCTTTCTGCATTTTTAAGTTCATCAAACGATCCTTACCTTCGTTATTATGACGAGCAAAGCTACCAGGCCTATCTAGCTACAACAAAAACCTGAGGCGGGGATTGGTGTTCTATTCGGAGAATCGGATGGCGATTGTTTTGTGGCGGATGTGCTAGAGTCTTCACCTGCTGCAGCTGCGGGTGTTCAGCCTGGAGATCATGTGGTTTCGATTGATGGGGTATCGAAAGATGCCTGGAGTGCCCCCGATGTGCTCAACGCGCTTTCGCGAGAAGAAGGAGAATCGGTATTCATTATCTGGAGCCGTCCTTCTAGTGAGTCAGGGGAAGCTGAAACCACGTACAGTACTTCTCTGACATTCTCTTCCGATTCGGCTGTCAACGTAACTCACGAAGTTCAAGATTCCGTAGGAATTATTAAACTCTCTCAAATTACTTCCGATTCTGCATCACTTGTATCAAATGCCTTATCGGTATCAGCAAGTGAGGGAGCGCACTCCTATGTGCTTGATTTACGTGATGTACCTGGAGGTTATCTCACTCAGGCGGTGGATATCGCTTCACTTTTCATTCAGAGTGGCGAAGTTGTTCAAATTGAAACAGCGGAGGGAATCACTACAAGGAGCGCAGATGGCTCAAGTGTGACTACCGCGCCTCTTGTGGTATTAGTGAATGGCAGAACTTCGGGTTGTGCTGAAGTTCTTGCGGCTGCACTGCAGGAAACGGGAAGGGCGACGGTTGTGGGCACTACTACGCTGGGTAAAGGGAGCGTGCAGATCATGCAGCCTCTCTCATTTGGGGGAGCTCTGCGTTATACTGCCGCATATTATTTAACCCCTAACGGACGTCAGCTTGATGGAAATGGTGTTTCTCCTGACATCGAGGCAAATAACGCTAACACCCAAGAAAGCGTTGCAATAGATGTAGCCCGATCTTTGAATAATTAAAGCTAATTAGTTGTTTACGTTATAGTGAAAAAAGAGTTGTCAATCAGGTGAGGAAAGGTTGCGCGTATGGCACGACGTAGTTCAAAAGCTCGTCGCCGACCAAAGGCCCGCCCCCAAGGTGTCCTTGAATTACATGCGCAAGGCTTTGGTTTTGTTAAAACAGCTGAAGGGGAATACTTTATTCCTGCATCTAAAGTAAATGGTGCTTTTCCCGGTGACTTAGTAGAAGTTTCACGGCTATCATCGTCTGATTCTAGAAATTATCAAGGTCATACATCTCGAAGACCTACTGCGCGTGTAACGAAGGTTTTAATGCGATGCAAAGATACCTTTATTGGACGTTATGAAATTGCGGAGCCTTTCGGGATTGTGGTTCCCGAGGATCCCGCAATACCTTACGATATTTTTACCTTACGACGCGATGCACCCTCTGTTCAGGAAGGCGATATTGTTGAAGTTCAAATCCAAGAATTTCCCACCCGTACTTCAGCGGCTACGGGAAGAGTTGTGCGGGTTCTTGGTTCGGAAGACGATGTCGATATTGCGATAGATCTCATTATCGCTGAACAGCAATTTGAAACAAAGTTTTCGGAATCTGCCTTACAGGAAGCCAACGCTGCTCAATTTGATGCGAATGAGGCTTTCGTGCAGGGGTATCGTGATTTAACTAAAGAGTTTATTTTTACTATCGATCCTGTCGATGCGCGTGATTTTGATGATGCCGTTTCGCTGGAGCGGGACGGTCAAAACTATCGTCTTGGGGTGCACATTGCGGATGTGTCTCGTTATGTTCCCTTTGGTACATCTTTGGATCTTGATGCGCGTCGAAGGGCAACTTCGGTTTACTTGGTTGATCGCGTAATTCCTATGCTTCCAGAACATCTCAGCAACAATCTCTGTTCGTTGGTGCCTGCACAAAATCGTCCCACAATTACCGCGGAAGCGCTTTTAAGCCCTGCAGGTAAAGTGCTCTCATATGAGGTGTTTCCTTCGGTTATTCGTTCGTCGGCTCGTTTATCTTATGATCAGGCTCAGGCTATCCTTGATTCATATCATCAGAAAAACCGATTGATCAAATAAATGAAGCGGTAAGTTCTTGCGAGGTTCCTCATGGGTCAATACCGCTTTCCTTGGAGGTTTTAGAAAAACTTCAGCAGAGAATTGTAGGGCTTGACTTTATCGCAAAGCTATGTTTGAGCGCCGAAAAAAAAGATGGCTGTATGGATTTTGATAGGGTAGAAGCCAAAGTCAAGCTTGATAGTAATCGCAATCCTCTTGAAATTGTGTATCGAAGAAAAACTGATGCAACACAGCTTATTGAAGAGTCTATGATTTTGGCTAACCACCTTGTTGCTGAATGGCTTTTAGGCAAGAATCTTCCTTGCGTCTTCCGTGTTCATGATGCGCCAGATGGGGATGCTTTGCGTTCTTTGTATGCTGCGCTGCGAGAGTTTCCTCTTTTTAACGATATTGATAAGCGACTTTTCTGTGATGGGAACCCTCAAACGCTTCAAGAAATACTTGAGCGGGTAAGTGGCCATCCTTTGCAGGAGTTGGTGAATACCTTATTATTACGCGCAATGAAAAGAGCGGTATACCGCGCCGAACAAGATTTTCATTATGGTTTAGCGCTTGATACGTATTGTCATTTTACTTCTCCTATCAGGCGGTATCCTGATTTGCTTGTTCATCGAATGCTCAAAGAAGGCTTCTTCGGGAAGAGTGAAACTTTTGAAGCGCAAAAAAATGCGCTTCCTTGGATGGCAGAACATTCTTCTGAAATGGAACGAAGAGCGGAAAAGGCTGCGCGCCAATCTCAGCTTGTTAAAATTGTTGAGTATATGCAGGCTTTTATCGGTTCAACCTACGATGGAGTAATTTCGCAAGTTTCAACTTTTGGAGTAACGGTGCGATTGGAAAACACCGCAACGGGTACTTTACCGGTGGAAGAATTGGGCGACGAATACTTTTCTCTCGATCCTGCTCGCCATCTTCTTTGTGGGGTATCGACAGGTAGAGTTTATCGACTTGGCCAGCGTTTGCGCGTGGTACTAGTGGGGGCATATCCAAGAGGAAGGCGTCTTTCATTCAAACTGGCTCCCGAAGAGCGTCATGATTCAAGGCTTGTTTACGCAAATGATCGTTGGGGCTAGAGAGGCAAAGCACCTATAATAGAGAATTATTCAAGAAAGCTTTAAAACCTTGCATAAAGATGGAAGCCTTGCATAGGTGGTAGACAAAAATAGTCTTTTAATTCTAGAGAAAGGCTTCTTGTTTATAGAAGAAAGCTAACATGCTGGTTATAAGAAATGAGATAGCACTCGTTTTGCAGATAGAGAGGCATATATGTCAAAAGTAGATAAAGCATATTTAAAGCAATTGGTAGAAACTCCATCGGTTACGGGAACTGAAACGCGTATTGCTTCGGTGGTTCGTGAGCGTCTCTCAGAGGTAGCAGACGAAATCGAAACGAATGTTATGGGGTCGGTTCATGCTCGATTGGTTGGTAGCGGATCAGCACCGTCAGTTATGATTGCTGCCCATATGGATGAAGTCGGCCTGATGGTTACCCATATCTCAGATCAGGGATTCTTAAGCGTTGCAGCTGTCGGCGGAGTTGATGCGGCGATACTTCCTGGCATGCGTGTCAATGTCCATACGAGTACGGAAACTTACGTGGAGTAGTGGGGCGAAAACCCATTCATCTTATAGAAGCAGACGAGCGAAAAAAGGTTACGCCGCTTACAAGCCTCGTTATCGATCTGGCTTATCTCCTCGCCGAGTTAAGTCTCTTGTTAAAGTGGGCGATGTTATTACCTATGGTGTTGGTTTGAAAATGGGCAAAGGTATGGCGGTGTCCCGCGGTTTGACGACAAAGCGGGCG
>ENA-OQDF01000367-OQDF01000367.1-human-gut-metagenome-genome-assembly--contig:-NODE-367-length-18564-cov-1.746217_pt1 | contig 18564 bp, 27 predicted proteins | sample MGYA00242769_ERZ504597 | MGnify/ENA primary metagenome ERZ504597 (study PRJEB26092, sample SAMD00036305) | human gut metagenome | host: Homo sapiens | study: EMG produced TPA metagenomics assembly of...
TGGAAATAAACCTGTAAAAAGCAAAAACCTCGCTTCCCGGCGGCAGTACCGACAGGGAAGCGGAGGTTTCTATTTTTCATTTCAGTTGCGGTAACAGCGGTCCTGGCCTACCAGCAGTCCTCACACAGGCGCTGGGCTTCCTCCAACTGCGGCTCTCGCAGTCGAAGAATGCACCGTGCATCGAGCGATAGGAGTAGTGAACTCTCGGAATACCGTTGCCATCCTTGAAGCGTTCGCAGCGTTCTTCACCGGGCATCAGAAAAAGTTGTTCCATGGTTCCTTCTCCTTTGATTTCAGCATTCCGGAGCGGCCGGCCGGGTGCAAGCCGCACAACGCTTGCTATTGTAGCACGCAGGGGAGAAGTTTGCTATTGCCTTTGGCCAAAGATATGTTTTGTTTTTCTCTGTGGTTGTGGCACAAAAGGTCTTGACAAGATCATTCGTACAGGATGCATTCCTGTTCCTGCATTTTCTTTTTTGCCGCTGACGCTTTGCAGGGGCAGCTGCCTTGGCGTATGAAAAACCGATGGAACGGATGAAAATATTTTGTGTACTTTTCACAGTTTTCTTCTCGAGATTTTGGTGGTACAATAGAAGCATTAAAATATATCCTTTCAGGAGGAGCACATGGCAGAAAAGAATATTGAACTGGATAGTGTAGAGGTCGCCGCAGCTGTTTTTGGCAACTGCGACCGGAACATCCGTCTGCTGGAGAACGAATTTTCTGTTACGGCGGTCTGCCGGGGCACGCAGCTGCGGCTTTCAGGCGAACCGGCCAATGTTGCCGCGGCCAGCCGCGCTGTGGAGGGAATGCTGCTTCTGATCGAGAATCATACACCGCTGGAAGACCAGACCGTGCGCTACTGCATCAGTCTGGCGCACGACGGAGCAGAAAAGCGGGTCAAGGAACTGACCGAAGATTTTGTTACCGTAACGGTCAAGGGACGGCCGATCCGGCCCAAAACACTGGGCCAGAAGGAATATCTCAATGCCATCCGCACCAATGCCATCACCTTTGGCGTTGGCCCGGCGGGTACCGGCAAGACCTATCTGGCCGTTGCCATGGCGGTAAAGGCTTTAAAGCCAAGGATGTTTCCCGCATCGTGCTCACCCGCCCGGCAGTGGAAGCAGGTGAAAGCTGGGCTTCTGCCCGGTGATCTGCAGCAGAAGGTAGACCCTTATCTGCGCCCGCTGTATGACGGCCTGTTTGATATGCTTGGTGCCGAAACTTACGAGCGCCTTGTGGAAAAGCAGATTATTGAGGTTGCACCGCTTGCCTATATGCGCGGACGCACGCTAGATGATTCCTTTATCATTCTGGACGAGGCACAAAACACCACACCGGAGCAGATGAAAATGTTCCTCACACGTATGGGTGTCGGCTCCAAGGTGGTGGTTACCGGTGATGTGACCCAGATCGATCTGCCGGAACGCACCCGCAGCGGTCTTGTGGATGCACTGCACGTGCTTAAAAATGTAAATGGGATTGCACAGTGCTATTTTACTGAGAAAGATGTTGTGCGCCACCGTCTTGTGCAGGAGATTATCAAGGCTTACGAAAAGGCTGCACACCCTGAAAAATAAAATCACCAGAATTCATATAAAGCCATCAAAAACAGAAAGGAGTGGACTGATTTATGTCCAATAAGTTTTGATCACCAATTCACAGAAGGCCGTCAAGGTTCCTTCCGGTCTGCGCATTCTCATCCGCCGTGCCTGTAATGCCGTGCTGGAGTATGAGCATTTTGAAGCTCCTGCAGAGATTAGCGTGACCTTTGTGGATAACGCCGCCATTGCTGAGCTGAACAACCAGTACCGCAACAAGCCCATGCCCACCGACGTGCTGAGCTTCCCTCTGGGTGTAGACGGCAAATATGATGTTGACGAGAACAACGGCTGCAAAATGCTGGGTGACATCGTCATCAGTATGGAGCGTGCACAGGAGCAGGCAAACCTCTACGGCCATCCGCTGCAGCGTGAGGTGGCGTTCCTGACGGTGCACTCCATGCTGCACCTGCTGGGCTACGACCACGAAAATGGCGGTCTGGAAGCCATGCGGATGCGTGAGAAAGAGGAAGCTGTTCTGCTGCAGCTGGGCCTGCCGCGCACCGTAAGCTATACCGAGTAATTGATTCACCGTGCGGTTGCCGCACAATACAGACAGGAGCTAGATTTTGAGTAACGCTACACCCATTCAGGGGCATTATGATACTTCTTCCGTTTTTGTGGCTGTCATTGGCCGTCCCAATGTAGGCAAATCCAGTCTGACCAACCTTCTGGTTGGCGAAAAGGTAGCCATCGTCACTTCCAAGCCGCAGACCACTCGTACCCGCATTACCGGCGTGATTACCCGCGGGCCGCTGCAGTATGTGCTGCTGGATACACCGGTGTGCACAAGGCACGCAACAAACTGGGTAAACGGATGGATAAGACTGCCAGCGATTCTATTGCAGATGTGGATGTTTCCATGATGCTGTTTGAGCCTTACGGCGCACTGAATGAATCGGAAATGGTGCTGGTGGATATGCTGCGCAGCAGCGGCGGCCCGGCAATTGCAGTCATCAACAAGACCGACCTTGTCAAGGAGCCTGCTGATCTGGAAGCCCGCAAAGAAGAGCTGAAGGCATTGGGTGTATTCGACGATATCTACACCATCAGCGTCCGTGATAACGACGGCTGCGAAGTGCTGTTCGATGCTTTGAGCCGCTATGCTGTGGAAGGCCCGCATTATTTTGATGATGATGCCTACACGGATATGCCGGAAAAGGAGCTTGTGGCGGAGGTCATCCGTGAAAAGGCCCTGCTGTTCATGCGCGACGAGATCCCCCATGGCATTGCTGTTGTGGTGGAGCGCTTCAAAGAGCGCCCGGGCACCGACCTGATCGATATTGATGTAAATATCTACTGCGAGCGCGAAAGCCACAAGGGCATGGTCATTGGAAAAGGCGGCGCAATGCTGAAAAAATTGCCAGTGCTGCCCGTGCAGACTGCGAAGAGTTTTTGGGCTGCCGCGTCAATCTGCAGTGCTGGGTAAAGGTAAAATCCGATTGGCGCGATAACGAGTTCCTGCTGAACAACTTTGGCTTCAAGCAGAACACCAATAACCGCTGACACTTGCCAAAGCAGGACAGAATTCCCTTGGATGAACGGTTAAAATAAACCTGACACTATCCGTAACAGGGAAGAGGTGCTGCAAATGGATGCACAAGCAAGCTGGCAGGCGTTTGCCTGCACGGGAAACATTCTTCGTTATCTCGATTATAAACAACAGCGGCCGGAAGAAACCCCGGCAGAGGACCAAGAAAATGGAAGCCTTTGTAACCACGGGTCTGGTGCTGAAGGAGACCCGCTATAAGGAATCGGACCGCATTCTGACGATCCTGACACCGGAACTGGGCGTGATCTCGGCAGCAGCGCAGAGCAGCCTGCGGCTGAAGAGCAAGCTGTTCAGCGCGTGCGGGCTGTTCTGCTACTCCGAGTTCACACTGGTGCCGGGCCGCAACATGTACACTGTGCGGGAAGCAGAAGTGAAAAATGTCTTTCACGGCATCTCGTCCAGCATTGAGGGCATGAGTCTTGCCATGTATATGGCTGAAATGGCAATGACCCTTTCGCCCACCGGCAGGAGGCACAGCGGGAGCTTCGGCTGCTGCTCAACTGTTTCTATATGATCAGCGAGAGCAAAACGGATCTGCGGGTGATCAAGGCCGTGTTTGAACTGCGTACCATGAGCGAGTGCGGCTTTATGCCGCAGATCGTGTGCTGCCGCGATTGCAGCGCCTATGATGGTGCTGCGTTCTATCTGGATGTGCAGGAAGGCCATCTGCTCTGTGCAGACTGCGCCGCAAAAGCAGGAAAGACCTGCAACCTTGATCAGGGCGCACTGTATGCGCTGCGGCACATCTGCCTTGTGGACGACAAAAAATATTTGCATTCAAAATTTCTGTGGGCAGTCTGGAAAAGCTTTCCGCAGTGGCAGAGCGCTATGCACTGACCCACATGGACAAGCCTTTGAAAAGCTATGACTTTAAAGACCTGCTGCCCTGAGCATAAAGGGAACTATGGAAACAAGTTACTTAAAAACTCTGGAACTGGATAAGATCGTCGCTCGTGCCGCAGAGGGCTGCGTGTGCAAGGAAGCGCGCGAATGCTGCTTGCCACTCAGCCGCAGTGCGACCCGGACGAGGTGCGCTATGCGCTGGAACAGACCGATGCCATCAACACCCTGCTGATCAAAAACGGCTCCCCGCGCTTTGGCGGCGTGGAGAATGTCAGTCAGCTGGCGGCCCGCGCCGTAAAAGGCGGCGTACTTTCAATGGGCGAGCTGTTGATGGTGGCTGGTGCACTGCGCAATTTTCAGAATCTTTCAAGCTGGTATGGTGCTTCGGAGCACGACGCTCTGCCTACAGACGATCTGTTCTATGCGCTGGCACCGCAGCCGGGCCTGGAACAGCAGATCTCCAGCGCCATTCTGGCACCGGATGCATGGCAGACACGGCCTCTCATACCCTGAACGACCTGCGCAAAAAGATCCGCGCAACGGAGAACAGCATCCGTGACCGTCTGGAGAGCATGGTCCGCAATATGGATACCTCCAAGTATCTACAGGAAAGCGTGGTTTCCATGCGCAATGGCCGGTATGTTGTGCCGGTCAAGAGCGAATACCGCGGTGAGGTGAGCGGCATTATTCATGATGTCTCGTCTACCGGAGCCACCGTCTTTGTGGAGCCGCAGGCCGTTGTGGAAGCCAATGCCCGCATTTTGCAGTACCGTGCGCAGGAAGCGCAGGAGATCGAGCGCATTCTGGTGGCCTTTACCGCACAGGTGGCCGCCATTGAGCCGCAGTTCCAGTACAGCTACAAGGCTATGCTGGAGATCGATGTTCTGCTGGCAAAGGCACGGCTGGCTTTGGATCTCAAGGCATTCAAGCCTGCTGTCCGCACCGACGATTCCTTCTCGCTGATCCGTGCGCGCCACCCGCTGATCGATCCTAAAAAGTGCGTGCCTGTGGATATTGCTCTGGGCAGGGATTACGATTCGCTGATCATCACCGGACCGAACACCGGTGGCAAAACCGTCACCTTGAAAACAGCGGGCCTGCTGTGCGCCATGGCGCAGTGCGGCTTCCTGATCCCGGCTGACGAGCGCAGCGAGATCTGCGTATTTGACGAATTTCTGGTGGATATCGGCGATGAACAGAGCATTGAGCAGAGCCTTTCCACCTTTTCCGGTCATATGAAAAAGATTACCGGCATTCTGGAGCTTGCCATGCCGCACACACTGGTGCTGCTGGACGAGCTTGGTGCCGGTACCGACCCCGCCGAAGGTGCTGCGCTGGCTGTGGCCATCATTGAAGAGCTGCGCCGCCGCGGCGTGCTGCTGATGGCCACCACTCACTACGCTGAGTTGAAGGTGTTTGCTCTGGAAACCAAGGGCGTTGTCAATGCCAGCTGTGAGTTTGATCTGGAAACGCTGCGCCCGACCTATAAGCTGAGCGTCGGCGTGCCGGGCAAATCCAATGCGTTCCTCATCAGCGAAAGTTGGGCATCCCGGAGCGCGTGATCGAAGCGGCACAGCAACATCTTTCCGCAGAGGATAAGCGTCTGGATGCGTTCTGGGACAGCTGGATGATCTGAAGCTGCAGCTGAAGGAAAGCCAGAACGAGGTGGAAGAGCTGAAAAATGAAGCTTCCCACCAGCTGGAAGCCGCGCAGAAAAAGCGTGATGAGCTGATCCGTCAGGGCGAAAATGAACTGGAAGCTGCCCGTGCCAAGCTCGTGCGTTGGCGCAGCAGGTGGAAAGTCAGGCTTACGCCCTGACCGACGAACTGCGTCAGCTGCAGAAGGACGAGCGCATGAGCACCCAGCAGAAAGCTCAGCGCGCCCGCGAGATCGCCAAAAAGAATCGGAAAAGCTGTTTATCGGCTCCGAGGCTGTGCATAACCCCGTCAAGGAATTTGTGCCGCTGAAAGAGGTCAAGGTAGGCAGGAGGTCTGCATTGCAGAGCTGAACCAGCTGGCCACCGTATTGGCCCTGCCGGATAAAAACGGCGATGTTCTGGTGCGTGCAGGCATCATCAAGACCAAAGTTCCGCTCAATGGCTTGAAACAGCCGGAAAAGCTGGTCAAGGAAAAGAAACCGCAGACTAAAGCACAGCAGCGTTATTCTCGCCTGACCGGCGATGCCAACCGCCCGAACGGCAGGTAGAGAGGGTACAGCGTTCCGCCAAGATGGAATGCAATCTACTGGGCCTGACGGTGGACGAAGCGCTGCCGGAGGTGGATTCCTTTATCGACCGTGCCATCCTGAACGGACAGACAGTGGTTTATCTGATCCACGGCAATGGAACCGGTGCGCTGCGCACAGCTATCCACAAGCATCTGCGCGGCAACCGCATGGTCAAAAGCTTCCGTCTGGGCCGTTATGGCGAGGGTGAAAGCGGCGTGACCGTGGTAGAGCTGAAATAAAGAAAAAGCTATCCGAAGGATTTTTCGGGTAGCTTTTTCTCACATTGAAGGAATTTGCAGAGCAGGATCGTATTCTATAAAGAATGCTAATATAAGGATGTAAGCCAAAATGGCAAAACGATATTCCAAAGCCGCGCACTCAAAAAGACAAAAACAGACTTCTCATGTGCTCAAAAATACGGTCATTCTGCTTTTTTGTTCAGTGGGCATCTGGTTTGGCAGCTCACTCTGGCATGCAGCGCTGACCCTGCAGACAGCTCAGCCAGCGGAAAGCATCGCCGGTGAAGAATTCCGTCCGCAGGTCGGTGATCCTCCTTACCGCGTGGTGATCGATGCCGGGCACGGTGGAGCAGACCCGGGTGCAAGGGGAGTGATCGAAGAAAAAGATATGACCGCAGCAACCGCCTCGGAACTGATCCGGTTGCTGCAGCAGGACTCTAATTTTATTCCGCTGCAGACCCGTGACAGCTTTGATGAAACCACTACGCCCGCCCAGCGTGCCGCCAGAGCGGACGAACAGGCACCGCAGCTGCTGCTTTCCATCCACGCAACTCAGCTGCAAATGGCTCCACTGCATCCGGCTTTGAGTGCTATCCGGCAGTGCCGGGCCGGACTTGGCATCAGGAAAGCTTTTACTTTGCGCAGCTGCTTGCCAAAGGAATGCAGGCTGCAGGAGCATCACTGCGTGGGCGCGGGGGAGTCCGATACATTTATTATCTGGAAAACGATCAGAAGCAACTGGTGGAAAGCACCCACACCGAGGTGCGTGCAGAGCGAAGCTTTACGTTGCTGGAAGATGTAAATTGTCCGGCAGTGCTGGCAGAGCAATGCTTTGTAACGAATGAAGCAGATGTTGCACAGTTCGGCAGCGAAGAAGGTTGTAAAAAAACAGCCCGCGTTTATTACGAAGCGATCTGTGCATACTTTGGCACACAGCCGCAGGCCGAGCAGCTTGCCGGGTTCACTTTAAATTAAAAAGTATCAGCATAGCATCACCAAGGGAGAAGAAGCGATAACATTCTGAACCCAACACCATACAGCCATCAGTATTTTAAGACCGCTGAACTCATAACCAGAAGAGAAGGGCGGTCTTATTTTTTAATTGCATAATTTTCGTATAATGCACGTTATGCGAAATGCTGGGAAGCGAAAAATCTCTATTTTCCTGAATCTGGCCTTTTTCCGCGACCTGCGGATCTGCAGCCATCTGTAATACCGTATGATTCAACTTTTGCGTTTTTATATTTTTGTGTCTCATTAGTATTTTGGTGCTACAATCTTTTTATGGACTTACAAATTACAAAAGCTGCACAGTCTGCCGCTGCCATGCGCGCTTGCATTTTATTTTTCCAGATTCTCTTTTTATGTTGCTATAAGTTCTGTGGTCATTCTGATCTTTTTATTTTTCTGCGCACGACCATTTGCTCGTACGATTCAAATCGCTGGCCAGATTACAGCTTATCATTCCATTATTATATAATATATCTATAAAATACCGCCCATGACATATCCGCACTTTGGACGCGTCACAGACGGTATCGTTTCATTTTATGGGTATTCTTATGTGGTTCAGGAATTTCCGTTTCCGGCGTTCGCATCAGGCTTCATTGCAAGCACGGAAGCATCCAGCCCGATGCCATCCTGAGCCGCACCCTCAAAGGCTTTCATGGGCACAGACGAAAGTTCCTCATCCAAAGCTGAATCCTCTGCTGTCTCCCCTGTTTCCTTTTCTGTTGTATCCAAGATGTGAGAAGATGCTTTGGGCTTTTTGACCTTGCCCAGCGGGTTTTCTTCAATAGCCGCGCGCACCTGAAATTCCTGTAGGTGCGTATAAATTTGTGTGGTAGACACGTTGCTGTGGCCCAAAAGCTGCTTGAGTGTAAGGATGTCCACATTGCCGGTCTGATACATCAGAGTTGCGGCAGTGTGGCGCAGCTTATGTGTGGAAAAGCCTTTTAATCCAGCTGCTTTCATTGCACCGGTCACTAGCTGTTCTACCCTGCGGTTCGAGATACGCTCTTTGCGCCGTCGGGTAATAAAGACCGCCTTTTCCTGCGGCAGAAGCCCCTCCATCGTATTGCGTTTGCCCAGATACAGCCGCAATGCTTCCATGCAGGCATCATTCAGATAAACCATGCGCTCTTTGTGGCCCTTGCCAAACAGGCGTATCTGGCGGTTTTCCAAATCAATGTCGTCCAGATTCATGCCGACAAGCTCTGCCAGACGCATTCCACAGTTCAAAAACAGCGTCACCATGCAATAATCCCGCTCCGGAAAATCGCTTTGGGTCTGCGTGCTTTCCAATAACTCCATGGACTGCTCCGCCGTCAGATATTTGGGCAGTACCTTATCCTGTTTGGGTGGGTGGATGGCCGCAGTCGGATCTGCATCCAGCCGGTTGACCTGATTGACCAGGTAATCATAAAAGCCGTGCAGGCTTGCCAGCCGCCGGGCCGTTGAGGACTTTTGTTGCCGCACTCGCGGTTTAAAAAGTACAGATATTCGTAGATATCCTCCTTTGTTACGGAGGCCCAGAATGCGGTGTCCAGCTTTGGGGTCGATATCCTTCATCTCGCTGTCTTCGGGCACAAGCCCACGGCGGCGCTTCATAAAACGGCTGAATCCGCGCAGATCACAGTAGTAGCTGAACGCTGTGTTTGCGCTTTTGCCCGCGATCACTTCCAGATAGCGGACGTATTCTACAATGTCCGGCGCAGCATCATCGAAGGGCTTGTGCTTGCCGGGATTTTTCTCGTCCAGATAGATCGACATTGTTTTTCCTCTTATAAGCGGTCAGATTTCAGGGCATTGATCGCATCGGTGATATAAGCCGCGCCGATCAGCTGCATTCCAGGATAATCTGCCGGGCTCAGATGATTCAGGCTGTGCTTCGGGATCACCGCACGTTCAAAGCCGATACGCTCTGCCTCATGCAGGCGCTGTTCCAGATTGGGTACGCTGCGTACTTCACCGCCAAGGCGACCTCGCCAATGGCGATCAGCTTATCGCTGACGGGCCTGTCCAGCAGCGAGGAGACCATACTCAAGCAGACAGAAAGATCACAGGCAGTATCACGCAGCGCAATGCCGCCCACGATGTTAATATATACATCCAGGTTTCCAAAGAAATACCCTGCACGCTTTTCCAGCACAGCGATCAGCAGATTCATGCGGTTGTAGTCGTAGCCGCTGCAGGCACGGCGCGGTGCTGGAATTGGTTTTGGTTGCAAGGGCCTGAATTTCGCTCAAAATAGGACGGCTGCCTCCATGGTACAGGCCACACAGTTGCCGGAAACGCCAAGAGGACGGCTTCCAGCAGCATCTGTGAAGGGTTTTCGATCTCAGCAAGGCCCTGCCCCGTCATATCAAACATGCCCAGCTCATTGGTGGAGCCATAACGGTTCTTGGCCGCACGCAGGATGCGGTACGGCAGCATTTTATCGCCCTCAAAGTAAAGCACCGTATCCACGATATGCTCCATGACTTTGGGGCCTGCAATGGCACCGTCCTTGTTCACATGGCCCACAATGAACATGGGGATCTCCTGCTTTTGGCCACGGCCAGCAGGCGGGCCGCACTTTCCTTGACCTGACTTACCGTACCGGCGGAGGACGAGATATCCATGCAGCGCATCGTCTGGATGGAGTCGATGACCACGAGATCCGGCTTTTCTTTTTCGATCAGGCCGCAGATCTCGTCCACATCATTCTCCGCTGCCAGAAAGATGTTATCCTGCGGCACTTTCAGCCGGGCAGCGCGCAGCTTGACCTGCCGCACCGATTCCTCGCCAGTGATATACAAAACGCTGTGCTGGTTGGAAATGGCACCGCACAGCTGCAGAAGCATAGTAGATTTGCCCACACCCGGCTCACCGCTCAAAAGCACAACGCCGCCCAGCACAATGCCGCCGCCAAGTACACGGTCCAGCTCCGAAATGCCGGTCAGAATACGGCTTTTTCTTCGGTCATGCTAATCTCAGAAAGGCGTTTTGCGGTCAGGGTGGTCACCCCTTCCGGGCGGGCGGCTGCCGCCTGTTTGGCTGCGGCAGTGCCTGCTTTGGGGGCTTCCGCTACAACGTCCTCGTTCATCGTGTTCCAGCTGCCGCAGCTTGGGCAGCGGCCCATCCAGCGGGGGCTTGTCTCGCCGCAGTTGGAACACACATATACAGTTTTCAGTTTTGGTTCCTTCATCAAAAAAGCTCCTGTTACATTGTCTTGGCTTTATTATTCTCTATTGTAGCATATAACAAGCAAACCCGCAAGAAAAGCCCTTGCTCAAAGCCTGCTTCCAATGCTTGCAAGCGCTGCAGAAATGCCGCACAGCGGCACAAATAACGTCAGCGTCAGCAGATACTGCCGGATGAATCCATGTGGCCGGACGATCTCCCGGTCAGGCCCTGCTGCAAAAAAGGAACAGACGCGGATCTGGCTGCTCACCCGCAGAGAATCTGTGCCGAGCGTGCACAGCCCTGCAGAAGCAGCTGCCGCAGGCAGAAATGCAAGCAGCAGAAGCCACGTTTCTCTTTTCAGTGCCGTGTCGGAAAGCAGCTGCACAAACAGCGTCCCGTTTCCCAGCCCATAGAACATCGTAAACAAAAAGATCAAAACCGGCCCCAGTGCGGAAAAGCCCATCAGGAACAGAAGGTCGCGGCCGCAGCAAGCGTAAGATATTCCGTTCCGAAAAGGCTGGCCGCAGTATGTGCATCTGCAGCGGCAAACAGGCCGCGCCAGCTTTGCAGGTAATATTGCAGCCAGTCCGGCTGCTGCTTTTCGCAGAAGCCAGAAGCACGCCAGCTGAGCCAGAGCCGATCAGAAAGGCACAGACGAGCAGCCAGCAGGTTTTCTGCCGGGTTTCCGTGTTATGTCTCTGCAGCGGTGAAGGCACTTTCGGTGCGGATCGTTCTGGCGGCAGTGTTTTCTGCGGCTGCGGCAGAAGCGCAGCTTCACCTGTGGGAAGCTGCTGCGCGGCTTCTGGCAAGTGCGCTGGCGTTCCTGTTTGCTGATAGACCCACATGATCGAACCTCCTTGTTTTATTTGTTCAGCTGCGGCGCTTTTTCTCCCGGGTCACCATGCCCAGCAATCCGCCAATACTGCCGCACAGGATCAGCACAGCAAACCGCAGCAGCGGCGGCTCTTCCGTAAGCGTACCGGAAGGAACGCTGAGCACCACGAGCAATGCCGCATAAAACAGGCCCTGTACAAGCCCACACAGCAGGCCGCGTTCCTTTTTGCAAAATGCAGCGATCCAACCGCTGCAAAGGCTCCCTGCACCAACGGCTGCTGTTGCCAGCGGCGGTGCGGCGGCACCAGAATAACCCTGTGCTGTCATCAGCGCTGCCATTGCGGCCAGCCAGCCCGCTGTGACCATAACGCCGACTGCCCCCGCCAGCAGAAGAACCCGGAGTTCCGCCGGGAAAAGTTCCCAGACATAAAACGCGCCTCCCTGCCAGTAATCTATGCAGGAAGACGCGTTTGATATGCTCTTAATTGTTTGAAGAAAAAGCTTACTTCTTGTCAGCCTTGTCCATGTTCAGCTTTTCAACAGCGGAAATTGCAGTCTTGGTGAAACGGATCTTCACACGGTCAGCACCGGTCTCCAGAACAAAGGTATCGTCCTTGATTGCAACAACACGGCCAATGACACCGCCAATGGTGGTGACCTGATCGCCGATCTCCAGGCTGCTGCGCATTGCGGCATCCTTCTTCTCCTGCTTCTTCTGGGGACGATAGATCATGAAGTACAGCAGAACCAGCATCAGAGCCAGTGTGAAGAACAGGCTGATGTAGCCTTCGGAAGTGGTAGTCAGAAATTGCATGGGGCAAAATCTCCTCTCAAAATTCAGATAAGCTTATTATACCTTTTTAAACGACCTGTTGCAAGGCTTATTCTCAAATTCGGGTATCCAGAAGATTTACATATTTATCGTGGAAAGCCGTGAAGGTGCCTGCATCCAGCTCATCCCGGATGCGCTCCATCAGATGGTTATAGAACCACAGGTTGTGCATGACGGCAAGGCGCATTCCCAAAATCTCCTCCGCTTTGAACAGGTGGCGGATATAGGCACGGGAATAGCTGCGGCAGACCGGACAGCCACAGGCAGGATCAATAGGGCGTTCATCGCGCTCATACTTTGCATTCTTGATGTTGATGATACCGCCCCAGGTGTTCAAGTGGCCGTGGCGTGCATTACGGCTGGGCATCACGCAGTCAAACAGATCCACGCCGCGGGAAACTGCCTCAATGATATTGCCGGGGGTGCCAACGCCCATCAGGTAGCGGATCTTATCCTTGGGCATGTGGGGCTCCACCTGACTGATCATTTCATACATCACCTCGGTGGCTCGCCCACAGCCAGACCGCCGATGGCGTAACCGTCCAGATCAAGGTCTGCGATCTGCTTCATGTGCTCCACACGCAGATCCGCAAAGGTGCAGCCTGATTGATGCCAAACAGCAGCTGATCGGGATTCACGGAAATGCCCTCGTGCTTCAGGCGGGCCATTTCAATCTTACAGCGTTTCAGCCAACGGGTCGTTCGTTCACAGCTGGCTTTGGAGTAATCGTGCTGGGCGGGGTTCTCCACACATTCATCAAAGGCCATGGCGATGGTAGAGCCAAGGTTTGCCTGGATCTGCATACTCTCTTCCGGGCCCATAAAGATGCGGTGGCCGTCCAGATGGGAGGCAAAGGTCACGCCCTCTTCGGTGATCTTGCGCAGCTTTGCCAGACTGAATACCTGAAATCCACCGCTGTCGGTCAGAATGGGGCCGTTCCAGCGGGTAAATTTGTGCAGACCGCCCATATCGGCTACCAGCTTGTCGCCGGGGCGCAGATGCAGGTGGTAGGTGTTGCACAGCATGACCTGTGCGCCAATGTCTTTCAGGTCCTGAGCAGACAACCCACCTTGATGGCACCGGCGGTAGCCACGTTCTGAAAAGCGGGCGTCTGCACCGTGCCGTGCACGGTCTTGAACTCGCCCCGCCGGGCGTCGTGTTCCTGCTTGAGCAGCTTATAGGTCGTCAAAGAAGGCATAGTTTTTGTTCCTTTCTGTGCACGGAAAACAGCCGTGCGATCTTCATGAAAAAGCCCGGGATCAGGCTCATCAACAACAGAATAGCGGGAAAAATAATCAAAGAATCAGCATCGCATCGCCAAAAGAGAAGAATCTATAACGTTCCTCCACAGCCACCTTATAGGCTGCCATGGTCTTCTCGTAGCCATACAGGGCCGACACCAGCATGATAAGGGTGCTTTCCGGCAGGTGGAAGTTGGTGATCAGGCCGTCGATGCAGTTGAACTTCACGCTGGATACAGGAAGATAGAAGTGTTGCCGCTGCAGGCGCGGATTTCGCCGTACTTTGCGGCAACGGCTTCCAGCGTGCGGCAGCTGGTAGTGCCACTGCGATCACACGGTGACCGGCAGCTTGGTATCGCGGATCATCTGCGCCGTTTTTCGTCGATGCAGTACCATTCGCTGTGCATTTTGTGATCCGCGATCTCGTCCTCCTGTACAGGGCGGAAGGTGCCCAGACCCACATGCAGGGTCACTTCAGCAATGTTCACGCCCTTGGCGCGGATGGTATCCATCAGTTCCGGGGTGAAGTGCAGGCCAGCCGTGGGCGCTGCGGCGCTGCCAAGCTCCTTGGCATAGACGGTCTGGTACTGGCTCTGATCCTCCAGCTGCTTGGTGATATAGGGCGGCAGAGGCATTTTGCCAAATTCGTCCAGCTTTTCATAAAGGGTCTCGGTATCGTAATAGAATGTAACGTACTTGTTGCCGTCCTCCATGGTCTCGTCTACCACGGCGGTCAGGCTGCCGTCACCAAAGCTCACCTTCGTGCCGGGCTGCATCCGCTTGCCGGGCTTTGCAAGGCATTCCCACTGGTCACCTTTGACCTGACGCAGCAAAAGCAGCTCACACACAGCACCGGTGGGCTGCTTGACACCCACGATGCGGGCAGGCAGGACCTTGGAATTGTTTACCACCAGCAGGTCGCCCGGCTCTAAAAATTCCGGCAGATCGTGGAAGATCTTGTGCTGGATGCTGTCGTCTTTCTGGCTCAGCACCATCAGCCGTGCAGAGTCTCTGGGGTCAGCCGGCTCCTGTGCAATGAGCTCTTTGGGTAAATCATACCAAAAATCTTTTTTTAACATAGCGTTCAATTTGCCTTTCCGATGATTGACACGGACACCGTATCAATGATATCATAAAATCTGTATAAACAGTATCTATTATATTGCATCGCTGTCCGGTTTGCAAGCCGTGAATCTATGTAATAGAAATATTTATTGAGTTCGCTTTCACGAAAGGAAAGGTGCTGGAAATGGAAAAACAGTATAAAGTGGGTATCGTAGGTGCGACTGGTATGGTCGGTCAGCGTTTTGTGACGCTGCTGGAAAATCACCCTGGTTCAAGCTGACCGTTCTGGCCGCATCCGGCCGCAGCGCCGGCAAGACCTATGAGGAAGCTGTCGGTCCCCGCTGGGCCATGACCTCCCCCATGCCGGAAAGTGTCAAGAAGATGGTAGTTTTGGATGCATCCAAGGTGGAAGAGGTTGCTTCTCAGGTGGATTTTATCTTCTGTGCAGTCAACATGCCCAAGGATGAGATCAAGGCTCTGGAAGAGGCCTATGCAAAGGCTGAGTGCCCGGTGGTGTCCAACAACAGTGCAAACCGCTTTACCCCGGATGTGCCCATGGTGGTGCCCGAGATCAACGCCGACCACATCGAGATCATCCCCGCACAGCGCAAGCGTCTGGGCACCAAGCGCGGCTTTATTGCCGTTAAGTCCAACTGCAGCCTGCAGAGCTATGTTCCCGCCCTGCACCCGTTGATGAAGGATTTTGGTGTCAGCAAGGCTCTGGTATGCACCTATCAGGCCATTTCCGGTGCAGGTAAGACCTTTGACCGTATGCCGAGATCGTGGACAACGTGATCCCCTACATCGGCGGCGAGGAAGAAAAGAGCGAGCGCGAGCCGCTCAAGCTGTGGGGCCACATTGAGGGCGACCATATCGTGAACGCCGAAAAGCCGGTGATCACTGCACAGTGCTTCCGCGTGCCTGTCTCCGACGGCCACACCGCCGCCGTGTTTGTAAGCTTTGAGAAGAAGCCCACCAAGGAGCAGATTTTGGAGGCATGGGCAAACTTCCGCGGCCCCGCACAGGAGCTTGACCTGCCCAGCGCACCCAAGCAGTTCCTGCATTACTTCACCGAGCCGGATCGTCCGCAGCCCAAGCTGGACCGCAACACCGAGAACGGCATGGCTGTGTGCATCGGCCGCCTGCGCGAGGACACCCTGTTTGATTACAAGTTTGCCTGCATGAGCCACAACACCCTGCGCGGTGCTGCAGGCGGCGGCGTTCTGCTGGCAGAGCTGCTGGCCGCAAAGGGCTATTTCGACTAAGTATATTTTGCGCAAAAGCGCATACAAAGGAGTTTTTAGTCTATGAAGAATCCTGTCTTTACCGGCGCGGGTGTTGCCATTATCACCCCGATGTACGAGGACGGAAGCATCAACTTTGACGAGCTGGGCCGCATTATTGAGGATCAGATCGCGCACCATACCGATGCCATCATCATCTGCGGCACCACCGGCGAGTGCTCTACTATGACCGATGAGGAGCAGCTTGCCGCCATCAAGTATACGGTGGATGTTGTCAACCACCGCGTGCCCGTCATTGCAGGCGCTGGCTCCAACGATACCGACCACGGCTGCGCACTGGCCGCAAAGTCTGCCGAATGCGGCGCAGACGCTCTGCTGATGGTGACCTCCCTATTACAACAAGACCTCTCAGGCTGGTCTGGTGGCTCACTTCACCGCCATGGCTGAGGCTGGCGGCATCCCGGTAATCATGTACAACGTGCCTTCCCGCACCGGCCTGAACATTGCCCCGGAGACTGCTCTGGAACTGAGCAAGCATCCTCTGATCAACGGCATCAAGGAAGCTTCCGGCAACATCTCTCAGGTAGCCAAGATCGCACAGCTGTGCGGCGACGAGCTGAACATTTATTCCGGCAACGACGATCAGGTGGTTCCCCTGCTGGCTCTGGGCGGCAAGGGTGTCATCAGCGTCGTGTCCAATGTCAAGCCGGAGCTGGTGCACAACTGCTGCAAGGCATTCTTTGACGGCGATACCGCCAAGGCCCGTGAGCTGCAGCTGGAAATGCTGCCGCTGGCAGATGCTTTGTTCTGTGAAGTGAACCCCATTCCGGTGAAGTACGCCATGAATGTGCTGGGCTGGGAAGCTGGCGAGTGCCGTCTGCCTCTGGTAGAGCCGAGCGAGGCACACAAGGAGTATATTGAAAAGGCTCTGCGTGCAGAGGGTCTTATTACAGAATAAGTTTTTGGCTGCAAAATGCCCGGCGGAGCGCTCTGTCCGGGCATTTTGCGATATGCCGATATGCAAAACGGGCAGGAAAGGATAAAAATTATGACGGATATTGTGATTCAGGCATCGGCGGCCGCATGGGCCATGTGCTGTGTGATATGATCGCACAGCGCGAGGACTGCCGCGTGATTGCAGGCATCGACATAAAGGATGGCGAACAGAACGGCATCCCTGTGTATGACAGCCTGGAAAAGCTGGACGGCAAGGGCGATGTGATTATCGATTTCAGCTCTCCGGCCGCTGTGGAAAAGGCTCTGCCTACTGTGAAGCTCACAAGCTGCCCATCGTGGTGTGCACCACCGGCCTTTCGGAAGAGCTGCAGCTCAAGGTGGTGCAGCTATCCCGCACGGTGCCGGTGTTCAAGAGCGCTAATATGTCCATGGGCATCAATGTGCTGTCGGAACTGTGCAAGCGCGCTTCGGCTATTCTGGGTGTGAACTACGATGTTGAGATCGTGGAGCAGCACCACCACAACAAGCTGGATGCACCCAGCGGCACCGCTCTGATGCTGGCCGATGCTATCAATGAGCAAAACAATGGCGAATATCATTATGTTTACGACCGTTCTTCTGTCCGCCAGAAGCGCGACCCGAAGGAAATTGGTATCAGTTCCGTGCGCGGCGGCAGCATCGTGGGTGATCACGAAGTGCTGTTCTGCGGCCCGGACGAGGTGATCACCCTCAAGCACACCGCTTACTCCCGCAATATTGCAAACGGCGCTGTGAATGCAGCAGTTTACCTTGCAAAAAGGAGCCGGGCCTGTACAATATGGGTGATATGATCGCTGCACTTTAAAAAGCCTGATTGCTCTGCTTTTGGCAGAAACATGGTGGAAGGATGTGGACGCGGATGAGCAAACAATCCCCGCAACAGCACCGGCGCAGACCGACTGCAAAACGCCGCGCCAGAAGGCAGGCTTTCTGGACAGCCGGAGCGATGCTGATCGTATTTCTGTTCTGCCTGCCTTACTGCCAAAGTTCTTTCTGCAGGAAAGCATACCGACGGCAGAACCGGTGAGCACGGAAAGCTCTTCTGCAGGTTCTGCACTGTATCACAGCCGGAAGAAGCAGAGCCTGCGCCAGAGCCGGAACCGCAGCCGCTGGTTCAGACTATCCGCTTTTCTGCAACAGGAGATAATCTGATCCACGCACCCATTTATAAGCAGGCAAAGCGCCGGGCTGCCGGAACAGAAGGCTACAGCTTTGATTACTGCTATGAGCACATTGCTCCCTTCTACGTGCAGCAGGACGTGAACTGGATCAATCAGGAAACGCTCTGCACGGATGAATTGGAGCCATCCTCCTACCCATGCTTTTCTACGCCGGGCGATTGCGCCCGCGCGCTTTACCGGGCGGGTGTGCGGGTGTTCAGCCTGTCCAATAACCACACCTACGATAAAGGCGCTTCCGGCATTGCCGCTACCCTGCGCTTCTGGGGCAGTATGCCGGAGGATGTAGTGACCACCGGTTTGTGGAAGGGAGAAAGCGACTACGGTCATATCCCGCTGCAGACTGTCAATGGTGTAACGATCGCATATCTTTCCTACACAGAGCATACCAATGGCATCCCGCAGAACAGCTCCATGCAGGCCAATGTGATCTATACCAGCCAGACCGATGTGATCGAGCAGCAGGTAAAAGCGGCACGTCAGCTTGCAGATTTTGTGGTGGTGGGTGTGCACTGGGCGTGGAAAACAGCCATGCCATCGCAG
>ENA-OQDF01000368-OQDF01000368.1-human-gut-metagenome-genome-assembly--contig:-NODE-368-length-18533-cov-2.592307_pt1 | contig 18533 bp, 24 predicted proteins | sample MGYA00242769_ERZ504597 | MGnify/ENA primary metagenome ERZ504597 (study PRJEB26092, sample SAMD00036305) | human gut metagenome | host: Homo sapiens | study: EMG produced TPA metagenomics assembly of...
AATGAAGTAACCGTGACGACACTGGAGACTGGGGAACAGGTGATGACTTCTCAGGCAAAAATTCAGATCAGGGCGGTTGAAGAGGTGGAAACAGAAGATGCAGACAGAATGTCTGTGGATATGGATAATAGTGCGGTTTCATACGGGAGAGAGTTATCCGGCTTCTACACATCCAAAAACCGGAGATCCGTACCAACGTTTCTGTGGCTGGCAATGATCCCCGGTTCTATGCTGGCTGCGGGCTGGATCCGCAGACGGATGTAATTACAATTACAGAATATCGATATGTTCTCCGGCAAGTGCTTTGTTCATACTGCGGACAGCACAGAACTTACCGCACATACTGCAGGTATCACTGTGGTCATCTTCCGGAAGACGGTCATCACGGATAGCTTTGGCTGTTTCCGGATCAAGAGCACAGTCAAACTGTGCATCCCAGTCAAGGACACGGCGGGCATCTGCCATCTTGTCATCGATATCTCTTGCATGCGGGATTCCTTTGGCAATATCTGCCGCATGGGCTGCAATCTTGGAAGCAATAATTCCCTGTTTGACATCTTCTACATTCGGAAGAGCCAGATGTTCTGCTGGTGTTACATAGCAGAGGAATGCGGCTCCGTTCATGGCTGCAACAGCACCACCGATCGCAGCAGTGATATGGTCATATCCAGGTGCGATATCTGTAACGAGAGGTCCGAGTACATAGAATGGCGCTCCCATGCAGATGGTCTGCTGAACTTTCATGTTGGCAGCAACCTGATCAAGCGGCACATGACCTGGTCCCTCAACCATGACCTGTACGTTATGAGCCCATGCACGTTTGGTAAGCTCTCCAAGACGTACCAGCTCTTCAATCTGGCATACATCAGTGGCATCAGCCAGACAGCCAGGACGACATGCATCTCCAAGAGAAATAGTAACGTCATGCTCTTCACAGATGTCCAGAATCTCATCGAAGTATTCATAGAACGGATTTTCTTCACCGGTCATGCTCATCCATGCAAATACAAGGCTTCCACCACGGCTTACAATGTTCATTTTACGTTTGTGTTTTTTGATCTGCTCGATGGTCTTTCTTGTGATTCCGCAGTGGAGAGTAACAAAATCAACACCGTCCTCAGCATGAAGGCGAATTACGTCGATGAAATCATGAGCAGTCAGTTCAGAGAGATCACGCTGATAATGAATGACACTGTCGTATACCGGAACGGTTCCGATCATTGCAGGACACTCATGTGTCAGTTTCTGGCGGAACGGCTGTGTATTGCCGTGGCTGGAGAGGTCCATGATCGCTTCTGCACCGAGATCTACTGCTTTCATAACTTTCTGCATTTCGATATCATAATCTTTGCAGTCTCTGGATACACCAAGGTTTACATTGATCTTGGTGCGCAGCATGCTGCCGACACCTTCCGGGTTCAGGCAGGTATGATGTTTGTTGGCACAGATCGCTACTTTACCTTCGGCAACCAGTTCCATCATTTTTTCAACCGGCATGTGTTCTTTTTCTGCAACAGTTTTGATCTGAGGGGTTACGATGCCTTTGCGTGCGGCATCCATCTGTGTTGTATAAGTTGTCATATGGTATATTCTCCTTCTATGTAAATGATAATTTTTATTGTGTTTTTCCAAGGGTGTGGTCCAGTGGACCAGAACCATGTCCGAGATCCAGCTGTGCCTTCAGGGCATCAGTCAGATACTGCTTGGAACGGCGCACAGAATCTTCAAGAGAAAATCCTCTGGCAAGATTTGAGGCAATCGCACTGGAAAGTGTGCAGCCGGTGCCGTGAGTATTTGAATTGTTGATGCGTTCACCATGCAGCCAGATGCCATGTCCGTTTGTATAAAGAAGGTCATTTGCATCGTTGATGCGATGGCCGCCTTTCAGAAGGACAGAAATGTGAAAGCTTTCATAAGTTTGTGAGCAGCTTCTTCCATAGAGTCAGCATTTGTGATCTGCAGTCCGGTGAGCGCTTCAGCTTCTGGAATATTGGGTGTGATGATCTCTGCAAGAGGAAAGAGTTCCTTCTGAAGTGTTTGCTCGGCATCTTTGTCCATCAGACGATGTCCGCTGGTGGAGATCATAACAGGATCCAGTACGATATGGTGTGCATGGTACTGCTGTAATTTGACAGCAACGTGATGCATGATCTCAGCGGATGAGAGCATGCCGATCTTAACTGCATCAGGAAAAATGTCAGTAAAGATGCAGTCCAGCTGGTTGTCAAGAAATTCCGGAGAGGTTTCCTGAATTCCGTAAACACCGGTTGTGTTCTGGGCGGTCAGAGCTGTGATCGCACTCATGGCATAGACTCCGTTCATGATCATGGTCTTGATATCTGCCTGAATGCCGGCACCACCACTACAGTCGCTTCCGGCAATCGTTAATACTGTTTTCATAATCGTGTTATTCCTTATTGTTTTGTTGAGATTTACAGTTTTTGCAGTTCCGTAAGAAAATGTCTGACGGCTTCGGCTTTGTTATCAGGTTTAAAAAGTCCGCTGACAACGGCGGCACCGGAAATCCCACTTCCTGCAAGAAGATAAAGGTTGTCAGCAGTAACACCGCCGATTGCAACAACCGGAATTTCTACAGCCTGACAGATCGCTCGCAGAGTTTCGACAGGAAGTTGTGTGACGTTGGTTTTAGTGGTGCTTCCGAAGACTGCACCGCAGCCTATGTAGTCTGCTCCGGCATTCTGGGCTGCAAGTGCTTCTTCGACATTATGGGCACTTCCGCCGATGATAAAGTCAGGCCCGAGAAGCTGACGTGCTTTCTGGATGCCCATATCAGAAAGTCCGACATGAACACCGGAAGCATTTGCTTTCTGTGCAAGATCCGGGCGGTCATTGATGATCAGTGGAACATTGTAACGTTCACATATTTCTTTTAAAAGGGCGGCTTCCTGAAGGATTTCTTCGTCAGAAGCATTTTTTTCACGAAGCTGGACACAGCTGACACCTGCGCGAAGGAGTTCCTCGGTAACGGATGCAAGTGTTTCATCGGGTTTCAGCCAGCTTCGGTCTGTAACAGCATACAGTTTCAGCTGTTCTGGTGATATTTTCATAGGTCTTTCTCCAATATCTGATCAGAATTTATGTTTCGAGGTGTACATTAATTTCTCTTCCAGTACATCAAAAAGATGTATATGAAAACTTCCAATGCCGGATTTTTCTGCGTCTGTTCGTCTGCCTGCTTCAAGGGCAGTTTCACGCCAGAGTGCTCCGGCGGCACGGACCGCATCAAATGCAGAAGTGTCCGTACACAGAAATAATGTGCAGAGTGCAGAAAGCATACATCCGCCACCGGTGATTCGTCGAATCCTGGAGTCACCGCCGGTCAGAATCTGTGTCTGCTTTCCATCAGATACCACATCCTCTTTGCCCGTGATCAGAACTGTGCAGTTGAGAAGAGATGCCGCCTGCCCTGCAATCAGACAGACATCACGTTCCGCCATCTGCAGGGAACTTTCTACACCGCCGTGTTTTTCAGGGCTGGCGGTATCCGAAAGAAGAGAACACAGAACAACGGCTTCTTCCTGATTACAGCGAACAGCAGTCAGATGAACGGCTTGAAGAAGTTTTTGCAGCTCTTTTCTTCGAAATGTGCTGGCACCGGCGCGACCGGATCCAGGACGACCGGGTGGCCAAGGCATTTGCCTTCTGTCCGGCAAGGATGCAGGCCTGTATTTTGGCAATGTCCGGTACTCCGGTATTCAGAAGGGTTCCATGACAGAAAGAAGTGATTTCTTCGACTTCCTGTTCATCCTGTCCCATTACGGCACTTCCGCCGGCTGCAAGCAGTAGATTGGCAACATCCTGCATGGTTACCGGATTAGTGAGACAATGAATCTTGGGAGCATTCTGGTGAATGCAGAAAGAAATTTCTTCTATATTATTAAGTGACATAAATTATCTCCTGGCGGCAAGAAATACCTGGCTTTTTTCAAAAACACGAAGCAGGATAAAGGCCAGTACACTTCCGGTAAATGTTGAGATAAAAACGGGATCATGTATACGGTGAATCCGGCCGGGGCAAGTCCCATGAGAAGTTTGGCTACCGGATAGGCTGCAAGACCTCCGAGGATTCCGGTTCCCAGTGCTTCTGCAACACAGGTAAGACTTAATTTGCGGGTGAGTCGGAAGACCAGACCACAGCATAAGGCGCCAACCATGCTTCCGGGAAAGGCAAGAAGACTGCCGATTCCTAGCAGGTTGCGGATCAGACTTGCACAAAAAGCAATGCCGATTCCCCACCATGGGCCAAGCATGACTGCTGCAAAGACATTGACCATATGCTGGACCGGAGCACATTTGCTTCCGGCAACAGGAACGCTGATCAGACTTCCGGCAACAGCAGCTGCTGTCAGTACACCTGCAATGGCCAGTTTCTGAGTGGATGTTGTTTCTTTTGTGTTCATTTTGAGTAAACCTCCTGTTCTACCTGATGAGGGATGAGCCATTGACAGCTTCTTAAAAATCTGATAACAAAAAAGAAGATACCGCAGGGGTACCTTCGTTCAATGTGTCTGGTATTTCCCTACGTTGGCATTATCCAAATCAGGTTAAGGGTCGAAACCAATCAGTTTCCTCTCAGCCGGCTTCAGCCAGCTCCCCTATTTTGTAATTTTACTTTCCTATTATACTGCCAGTTAAAGAAGATGGCAAGACTATATTCAGTGATGTTTTGTAAAAAGCAGAAAAGCAGAAAAGGAAGACAAAATCTACAAACATTGAAAAGAGAATCTGTTTGTGCTATTCTGTAATGGAGTATATATCCCTAGGCAGAGGAGGACAATATGAAAGTATCAACATTATTGGAAGGTTTGAAATATATCTGTTGTCAGGGCAGCACAGAACAGGAAGTCTCTACAGTTGTATATGACTCCCGAAAAGTAGAAGAAAATTCCCTGTTTATCTGCATTCGCGGTGCGGTTGTAGATGGACACAAATTTGTACCGGATGTGATCAGGAAAGGTGCGAAAACACTCGTTGTTGAAGAAGAGGTAGAAGCACCGGAAGATGTAACTGTGATCAAAGTTGCAGATACCCGTTATGCGATGGCCTTTATTTCCGCTGCATATTTTGGACATCCGGCGGAGAAACTGAAAACGATCGGAATTACCGGAACAAAAGGAAAAACTACCACAACATATATGGTAAAATCCATTCTCGAAAATGCAGGATACAAAGTTGGACTGATTGGAACCATCGAAGCGATCATTGGAGAAGAATCCATTCCGGCATGCAACACAACTCCGGAATCTTATCTGGTGCAGGAATACTTTCGTAAAATGGTAGATGCAGGATGTGACTGTGTAGTTATGGAAGTTTCTTCACAGGGACTGATGCTTCACCGTACACAGGGATTTGTCTTTGATTATGGTATCTTTACCAATATTGAACCAGATCATATCGGACCAAACGAGCATAAGGATTTTGATGATTATCTCAGATGCAAATCTATGCTGCTCCAGCAGTGTCGTGTGGGAATTGTCAACAGAGATGATGAACACTTTGAGAGAATTATCGAAGGTCATACCTGTCAGCTGGAAACTTACGGATTTTCTCCGGAAGCTGACTTGCGTGCAGAAGATGCACATATGGTAGGCGGCAAAGGATATCTAGGTATCTCTTATCAGCTGAAAGGACTGATGGAATTCCCGGTTGAAATTGATATTCCGGGTAAATTCAGTATTTATAATTCACTGACTGCAATCGCAATCTGTCGTCATTTCAATGTATCACAGGAAAACATCATCAAGGCACTGAAAGTGGCGAGAGTCAAGGGTCGTATCGAGGTGATCAAAGTTTCTGATGAATTTACATTGATGATCGACTATGCACATAATGCAATGGCACTGGAGAGTCTGCTTACTACATTAAGAGAATATCATCCGCATCGACTGGTCTGCCTGTTTGGCTGTGGAGGAAACCGTGCAAATCCCGCCGTTATGAGATGGGAGAGGTCTCTGGCAGACTGGCAGATCTGACGATCATCACATCCGATAACCCGAGATTTGAAGAGCCACAGGATATCATTGATGATATTAAGATCGGCATCAGTAAGACGGATGGAAAATATGTCGAGATCTGTGACCGCAAAGAAGCGATTGCCTATGCAATCCATCATGGAGAACCCGGAGATATCATTGTTCTGGCAGGAAAAGGACATGAAGATTACCAGGAGATCAAAGGTAAGAAGTATCCTATGGATGAAAGAGTCCTGATCGCAGAGATTCTTCAGGAGGATAAAGAAAGAGCAGATAAATGATCTACGCGGATATCATTGTGGATATATCCCACGAAAAGCTTGACCGCAGTTTTCAATACAGAGTTCCGAAAGAACTGGAAGCAGAGATTCAACTGGGAATGGTAGTGACCATTCCCTTTGGAAACGGTAATCATGAAAGAAAGGGATATGTGACAGGCCTTTCTGACAAACCGGCATTTGATATATCCAAAATGAAAGAACTTCATGGAATCTGCAGCAGTGAGGAGACCACAGAAGAACGCCTGATTGCACTTGCGGCATGGATGAAGAACCGATACGGTTCTACAATGGTACAGGCGCTGAAAACGGTTCTTCCGGTCAGGGAAAAGGTCAAAGCAAAAGAAAAACGTTATATAGTACTGAATATGGATGTGGCAGCGGCAGAGCAGCTGGAAGCGGAACTGGAGAGTGGCAGATGCAAAGCCAGGGCAAGACTGGTTCGGGCGCTTCTGAAAGAGAAGAAACTGGATTATACAAAAGCGTCTAGAGAACTTGGGATGACAGCAGCTGTGATAAGGCCGCTGGTGGATCAGGGTGCAGTGCTGGTGACACAGGATGAAGTCTATCGAATGCCGGTAGACGGTTCTGATATTCCACGGGAACAACTGTCCATGCTTACAGAGACACAGGAAGCTGCGCTGTTGCAGATTCAGGAAGAGTGGAAGCAGGAAACACCACGTCCGGTTTTGATCCATGGAGTGACTGGAAGTGGAAAGACGCAGATTTATATGAAACTGATTCAACAGACAGTGAATGAAGGAAAACAGGTTATCGTACTGATTCCGGAGATTGCCCTGACTTATCAGACAGTCCGCAGGTTTTATGGATGGTTTGGGGATAAAGTTTCTGTGTTGAATTCCAGACTTTCACAGGGAGAGAGATATGATCAGTTCAAGAGGGCAAAACGTGGTGAGATCCAGATTATGGTTGGCCCCCGTTCGGCTCTGTTTACACCTTTTTCCAGACTGGGTTTGATCATCATTGATGAGGAACATGAACAGACATATAAAAGTGAAAACAGCCCAAGATACCATGCAAGAGAAACGGCAGAATATCGTGCACAGATGGAAAATGCCCGCCTTGTCATGGGCTCGGCTACTCCATCACTTGAAGCGTATACAAAGGCAAAAGACGGAGAATATCGTCTGGTAAAGCTGGAAGCACGCTATGAGGACCGGCCGCTTCCGGAAGTTACTGTTGTAGATCTTCGCGAGGAATTAAAAAACGGCAACCGTTCCATATTAAGCCGTAGTCTGAAGACTGCAGTTGAGAGGAGACTGGAGAGAGGAGAACAGTCAGTACTTTTTCTGAACAGAAGGGGATATGCCGGTTTTGTATCCTGCCGTTCCTGTGGGGAAGCGTTGAAATGTCCACACTGTGATGTGCGCTGACAGAACACAACAACGGAAAGCTGGTCTGTCATTATTGTGGCTATGAACAGCCACGGGTGGAAAAATGTCCGAGGTGTGGTTCTCCGTATATCGGCGGTTTTAAAGCCGGGACACAGCAGATTGAGCAGGTTCTTCGAAAGACTTTTCCAAAGGCACGCGTTCTTCGAATGGATTACGATACAACGAGAACAAAAGGAAGTTATGAGAAAATACTGTCATCTTTTGCAGAACACAAAGCAGATATTCTGGTAGGTACGCAGATGATCGTTAAAGGACATGATTTTCCGGATGTGACGCTGGTCGGTGCGATTGCGGCAGATCTGTCGCTGAATGCTGCTGACTATCGCTGTGCAGAACGTACATTTCAGCTGCTGACACAGGCCGTCGGCCGTTCTGGCAGAGGGAGAAAAGCCGGTGAGGCGATCATACAGAGCTATCATCCGGATCACTATAGCATTCAGGCGGCTGCAAAGCAGGATTACGAAGCTTTTTACCAGGAAGAGATGGCATACCGTATGCTGATGGATTATCCACCGGCGGCACATATGCTGTCTGTGCTGGCATCCGGAGAAGATGAGAAGCTTCTGGAGCAGGGAATGGACTATCTTGCGAAGTTTGTAGAGCGCATTAGCGGAAAGTACAGAGTACATGTGATCGGCCCTGCATATGCATCCGTGGGAAAGGTAAATGATATCTACCGAAAGGTATTGTATTTGAAACACAAAGATGAACGTGTACTTCAGGACATAAAGAATAAAACAGAGAAATACATTGAAGTAAATTCCGGATTCCGGAAATTATATATTCAGTTTGACTATACATAAATATCAGGATCGCAAGAACAATTTGTTGTGGAGCAATCCGCAGTATTTATATGCACCACAAAAGAAGAAAAAGAGAGGAAGAATAATATGGCAATCAGAGTAATCAGAACAGAAGAAGATCCGGTTTTGCGAAAAATCAGCAAGCCGGTAAAAGAAGTAACTCCAAAGATCATAACACTGATCGATGACATGCTGGATACCATGTATGAGGCAATGGGTGTCGGACTTGCAGCACCACAGGTCGGTATTTTGAAACGAATTGTAGTCATTGATGTAGGAGAAGGCCCGATCGTACTGATCAATCCGGAAATCCTTGAAACTTCCGGAGAACAGACTGGTGACGAAGGCTGCTTAAGCGTACCGGGAATGGCAGGTCAGGTGACTCGCCCAAACTATGTCAAAGTTAAAGCCATGGATGAAGAGATGAATGAAGTGATCTATGAGGGAACCGAACTTCTGGCGCGTGCATTCTGCCATGAAATCGATCACCTTGACGGAAAAATGTACACAGATCTGGTTGAGGGAGAACTCCACAGAACCAGCTATGAGGAAGACTGATTGCAATAAAGAGCAATTAAGGTGATCACAGATTAAATAATGAAACAGCCCCATGTATAATGGGAGAAAAGAGGAGCAGACTACTATATGAAAATTGTTTATATGGGAACGCCGGATTTTGCGGTACCGCCTCTTGCGGCACTTGTACAGAATGGATATGAGGTGACTGCAGTTGTAACACAGCCGGATAAACCAAAGGGAAGAGGCAAGACACTTCTGCCGACACCGGTCAAAGAAGAAGCAATGAAACACGATATTCCGGTTTATCAGCCGCTCAAAGTGCGTGAACCGGAATTTGTGGAAACTTTAAAAAAACTGGAACCGGATATGATCATCGTAGCCGCTTTTGGACAGATCATTCCAAAGACGATCCTGGATATGCCAAAGTATGGATGTCTGAATATTCATGCATCACTTCTGCCGAAATACAGAGGTGCGGCACCGATCCAGCAGGCCGTGATCGACGGAGAAAAAGAATCCGGTGTAACGATCATGCAGATGGGGGTTGGATTGGATACGGGAGATATGATCTCTCAGGCAGTCGTACCACTTGCAGAGGATGAGACAGGTGGAAGCCTTTTTGACAAACTGGCAGAGGAAGGTGCCGCTCTTTTGATCAGAACGATTCCTTCAATTGTAGATGGAACTGCTGTTTATACAAAACAGCCGGAAGAGAGCCCGACACCGTATGCAGCTATGATCAGCAAGAAAATGGGTCTGATGGATTTTTCAAAAAGTGCTGTTGAACTGGAAAGACTGGTGCGTGGACTGAATCCGTGGCCGAGTGCATATACGTTTCTTAATGGAAAGACGCTGAAGGTGTGGAAATGTGCAGTTGAGCGTGCAGAATGTGGAAAAGAAGCACCGGGAACGATCATTGGTGTGGATAAATCTGGCATTCATGTTGCATGCGGAAGTGATACACTGATTCTGAAGGAAGTGCAGCTGGAAGGAAAGAAACGGATGGAAACAGATGCGTTTCTTCGCGGATATCAGGTAACTGCAGGGACGATGTTGAAAGATCATAAGGAGTGATGCGGATGTACGGATATGGATACGGATATTATGGATTTGACTGGACCTATGTGCTGCTGATCATTGGAATGCTGCTGTCACTTGCTGCATCTACAAGGCTGAAAAGTACATTTTCCTATTATCGCAGAATCAGAAGTGCATCCGGTCTTACCGGAGCGGAGACAGCAGAGAGAATCCTTCGTGCGGCAGGGATTACAGATGTACATGTAAGAGCAATTTCCGGAAGCCTTACAGATCATTACGATCCAAGGACAAAGACTGTAAGTCTTTCCGAGGATATCTATGATAAAACTTCACTGGCAGCAGTTGGAGTAGCTGCGCATGAGTGCGGACATGCAATTCAGCATGCAATCGGCTATGCACCACTTGAATTTCGCAGCGCGATCGTTCCGGTGGCGAATTTTGGGAGCACGCTTTCCTGGCCGTTGTTTCTGATCGGACTTTTTTCAGGAATCCGCCCACTGGTAACAGCAGGAATCGTTCTCTTTTCACTTGCGGTTCTGTTTCAGCTGGTGACGCTGCCCGTAGAGATCAATGCATCTTCCAGAGCTTTGAAAATGCTTCAGAGTACAGGAATTCTTGGGAGTGATGAGACAAAAGGTGCAAGAAAAGTACTGACAGCTGCGGCAATGACCTACGTAGCTGCACTGGCTGCTTCCATACTGCAGCTGCTGAGACTTTTGATACTTGCAGGAGGAAGAAGACGAGATGACTAGTGGAATCAATACAAGAGAAATGATCATGGAGATCCTTCTTCAGATTGATGAAGAGGGAGAACACAGTCATATTGCGATTCGTAATGCGCTTTCCAAATATCAGTTTCTGCCGAAACAGGAGAGAGCTTTTATCACAAGAGTCTGTGAGGGAACACTGGAATACAGGATATTGATCGATTATATCATCGATTCTTTTTCTAAGATCCCTGTTGATAAAATGAAACCGCCGATCCGCGAGATTCTGCGAAGTGCAGTATATCAGCTGAAATTTATGGATCGTGTGCCGGACAGTGCAGTCTGCAATGAAGCGGTGAAACTGGCACAGAAAAAGGATTTTATAATCTGAAACCGTTTGTAAACGGTGTACTTCGCACGGTGGCAAGACAGATGGATGAACTGGAATATCCTCCAAGAGAAGAGAATCTTGTACGTTATCTTTCGGTTCGCTATTCCATGCCAGAAGACTGGTAGAACGCTGGCTTGCGATTATGGAGAAGAGACAACAGAAAAAATGCTTGCGGATTTTCTGGAGGAAAAACCGGTGACTGTACGCTGCCGTACATATCTTAATTCCGTAGATAAGATCTGTGAAAGTCTGAAAAATCAGGGAGTCAAAGTAGAACAGGCACCATATCTTCCTTATGCAAAACGTATTTCAGGATATAATCATATTCTTGCACTGGATGCATTTATTCAGGGGAAAATGGTTGTACAGGACGTCAGTTCTATGCTGGTTGCCGAGATTGCCAATCCTCAGAAAGGTGACTATGTTATCGATATGTGTGCAGCACCGGGAGGAAAAAGCCTCCATATAGGAGATAAAATGGAAGGTTTTGGAACGGTAGACGCCCGCGACATCAGTCAGTATAAGGTAAACCTGATTGAAGAAAACATTCAGAGACTGAATTCCATCAATGTACAGGCAAAGGTACAGGATGCAACCATATTTGATGTGGAATCGGAATGCAAAGCAGATATTGTCCTTGCGGATGTGCCGTGTTCCGGATATGGTGTGATCGGCAAAAAACCGGAAATCAAATATCGTTCGACAACACAGAAGGAAGAAGAACTTGTGATCCTCCAGAGAACGATCCTGGACAAAGCAGCAGAATATGTAAAACCGCGAGGAGTACTGGTATTCAGTACATGTACGATTGCAAAAGAAGAAAATGAAGAGAACATGATGTGGTTTATGAACAATCATCCGTTCAAACTGGAAAGTATTGATGAATTCATACCGGAAGAACTTCGCTCAGAAACGACCGGACTTGGATATTTGCAGATGCTTCCGGGAGTGCATGGCACAGATGGGTTCTTTATTGCAAGATTCAGAAGGAAATAATTATGACAGATATCAAATCAATGACGATAGATGAGTTAAAAGAACTCATGACGCAGATTGGAGAAAAGCCTTTTCGTGCAAAGCAGATCTACAGTTGGCTGCATGAACATCTGGTAACTTCTTATGATGAGATGGCAAATCTCCCGAAGAATCTGAAACAGAAACTGGCTGATTATCCGATCACGGCACTGGAAACTCTGGATGTTCAGATCTCAAAGGTGGATGGAACCAGAAAATATCTGTTTCGTCTCTCTGACGGAAATATGATCGAAAGTGTTCTCATGCGTTATAAATATGGAAATTCCGTCTGTATTTCATCTCAGGCGGGATGCCGTATGGGATGTCGTTTCTGTGCATCTACGATTGGCGGCCTGACCAGAAACCTTCTTCCGTCAGAGATGCTGGATCAGATTTACCGCATTCAGACATCTATCGGAGAACGTATCTCCAATGTAGTGGTAATGGGGACCGGTGAGCCACTGGATAATTATGACAATCTGCTGCGTTTTATTCATATTCTTACGGAAGACGGAGGAATCCATATCAGCCAGCGAAATCTTACTGTTTCTACCTGTGGCCTGGTTCCGAAAATTTATGAACTGGCAGAAGAAAAACTTCAGATGACACTGGCTGTGTCTCTTCATGCACCGAATGATGAAAAGCGGCGGGAGTTAATGCCGATCGCCAATAAATATTCTATTGATGAATTACTGGCAGCCTGCCGCAATTATTTTGACAAGACAGGGCGCAGAATCACCTTTGAATACAGTCTGGTGGCAGGAGTGAATGACAGTAAAGAAAATGCGCAGGAACTTGCAGGCCGTCTGAAAGGGCTTAACTGTCATGTGAATCTGATTCCGGTCAATCCGGTAAGAGAGCGTTCCTTTGTGCGTTCCACACGTGAGGCAGTGGAGAATTTCAAAATTAATCTTGAAAAATGTGGAATAAATGGTACTATTAGAAGGGAAATGGGCAGCGATATTGACGGTGCCTGTGGTCAGTTAAGAAAAAGATATATGGAAAAAACAGAAAGTGAGAAGTGACATGAGGGTATATTCAGCTACGGATGTAGGGCAGAAGAGGAAGATGAACCAGGACTATGTGTTTGTTTCCGAAAACCCGGTTGGAAATCTTCCGAATCTGTTTGTCGTTGCTGATGGTATGGGTGGACACAATGCCGGAGATTATGCATCTTCGCATGCAGTTCAGACTTTGGTGGACGAGATTCGGAGAGATGCGGATTTCAACCCTATCAAGGTGATTCGTCATGCCATTGAGACTGCAAATACGGAGATTCTGGAACGCTCCCGCAGAGAAGAACATCTGAGGGGAATGGGAACAACGATCGTGGTCTGCACAGTTGTCGGTCACTATGCATATGTGGCGAATGTAGGAGACAGTCGTTTATACGTGATCCAGGGAGAAATTCATCAGGTGACAAAAGATCATTCACTGGTACAGGAAATGGTCCGTATGGGTGAGATCAAACCGGAGGAGGCAAGAAATCATCCGGATAAAAATATCATTACCAGGGCGCTTGGTGCAGAGAGAACCGTAGATATTGACTTTTTTGACCTGAAATTGGAACCGGACAGTACGATTCTTATGTGTTCCGATGGTCTGAGCAATATGGTAGAGGACAGTAAATTAGAGGAAATCATACTGGACCAGACAGAGGAACTGCCGAAGAAGGGCGAGAAACTTCTGAAAGAAGCAAACCAGAACGGTGGTAAGGACAACATAGCAGTCATACTGGTAGAACCATTCACAAATGAGGTGGAAAAATGTTAAAGACGGGAATGATCATAGCAGAACGCTATGAAATCTTAGGTAAAATAGGCACCGGCGGAATGGCCGATGTATATAAGGCAAAGGATCACAAGCTGAACCGCTTTGTGGCAGTAAAGTATTGAAGCCGGAATTCAGAGAGGATACAACTTTTATCCGCAAGTTCCGCAGTGAGGCCCAGGCGGCAGCAGGACTGACACATCCGAATATTGTCAATGTTTTTGATGTGGGTGATGATGAAGGTGTATATTACATCGTTATGGAGCTGATCGAGGGCATTACACTGAAAGAGTATATTGCCAAAAAGGGTAAACTTCGATCAAAGAAGCAACAAGTATTGCGATTCAGGTATCTATGGGGCTGGAGGCAGCGCATAATCACGGAATCGTTCACCGAGATGTAAAGCCGCAGAATATTATTATTTCAACAGACGGTAAAGTAAAAGTAACAGATTTTGGTATCGCAAGAGCTGCTTCTTCAAATACTATCAGTTCCAATGTGATGGGTTCTGTACATTACAGTTCTCCGGAACAGGTCCGCGGCGGTTACAGTGATGAAAAGAGTGATATCTATTCACTGGGTATTACATTGTATGAGATGGTAACGGGACGTGTACCGTTTGACGGAGATACAACTGTTGCGATCGCAATCAAACATCTGCAGGAAGAAATGGTACCTCCGAGTGTATATACAGAAGAACTTCCGTACAGTCTGGAGCAGATCATCCTGAAATGTACACAGAAGAGTGTAAATCGTCGATACGAAAAGATGGAGGATGTAATTGCCGACCTGAAACATTCTCTGATCGATCCGCAGGGGAATTTTGTGAAATTATCTTCTGTTGACAACGAAGCGAAAACAGTTGTGATCTCTGATGAAGAACTTGGCGAGATCAAGCATACACCGAAAAACCGTACTTCCCAGCGTAAGCAGGATGTAGCTGAACTGGAAGATGAAGTACTGGATGAAGATTATGACGACGATGATGATTACGAGGACGAATATCGCCGCAGACGACGTGAAGAAAAGAAATCCAGAAATAAAAAGAAACATAAAGCACCGAACAGTGCACTGACAATCCTGTCTCTCGTTGCAGGTGCAGTGATCCTTGTAATCGCAATTTTCTTTATCGGCAAGGCGGCAGGTATCATCGGTGGTGAAACACAGACAGATAACCAGCAGGAACAGAATACAGATACAACAGGTACAGATGAAGATGGAATGGTTACAGTACCGAATCTGGTAGGCAAGACAGAAGATGAAGCAGCAGCTCTGCTTGAAGAAGAAAAGCTGGGCAAACAGATGATGGGAGAAGAAAATTCTACTCAGGAAAAGGCAGAATTTCTTCACAGGATATTCCGGCTGGAACAAAAGTAGAGCAGTATACAACTCTGAAATATTATCTCAGTAAAGGTCAGCAGGAAGTTGTTATGCCTGATCTTTCCGGTGAAACCGGTATAGATGCACAGCAGACACTGGAAGATCTTGGACTGAATGTAACGGTACAGAAAGAGTACAGTGAAGATGATGGAACAGGCTATCCAATGGTAAATCCAGGTTATGTGGATTCTGTCACACCGACAGCTGGAAGCAGCGTTTCTGCAGGTGACGAGGTTACACTGGTTGTCAGCCGTGGTCTGGATTATGGCGATAGTGTTTCAGTGCCAAGCGTTGTCGGTATGACAAAGAATGATGCAATCACAACACTTGGAAAATGGACTGACATTAAGGTGACAGAGCAGCAGAGCAGCGATGTGGCATCTGGGGAAGTTATTTCTCAGGATCCGGCAGCAGATGAATATGCAGATCCGGATCAGCCGATTGAAATTGTAGTTAGCAGCGGAAATGAAGCTCCATCTTCTGATACAGAAGACACATCAGCAACAGATAATACTGCATCAGCACAGAGCACAGATAGCACACAGCAGAGTGCAGCAGCTGCAAATGGTGAAGTATGGAAATGTACACAGACACTGAATACACCGACCGGATATCAGGGAGGACAGGTTCGACTGGAACTTCTTCAGGATGTGAACGGAGAAACACAGTCTTCGATCATTGTGGACTGCAAACAGATAACATTCCCATATACACTGGATGTTACCGGAGCTCCGGGAGTCAGCGAAGGTACATTATATGTGTCAGAAGTAGTGGATGGTACGATCCAGCAGCTGGGACAGTATCCACTTACTTTCAAGAAAGCAGAGTAATACATGCAGGGTAAGATCATCAAAGGAATAGCGGGATTTTATTATGTATACGGAGAAGATGAAGTGCTCTATGAATGTAAAGCCAAGGGAATCTTCCGCAAAGATAATCAGAAACCGCTGGTAGGTGATAATGTGGAAATCACAATACTTGACCAGCAGGAACAAACGGGCAATCTGATCCGAATCCTTCCACGCAAGAATTCATTGATTCGTCCGGCAGTTGCAAATGTTGACCAGGCGTTTGTGATCTTTGCACTTGAAATCCCAAACCCAATTTTATGCTGCTGGACCGCTTCCTGATCATGATGGAACAGGCAGAGGTTCCGGCAGTGATCTGCTTTAATAAAAAAGATCTTGCATCGGAAGAAGAAACCCGGACATTATGTGAAATTTACAGAAACTGCGGTTATCAGGTGATCCTTTCCAGTGCACTTGAAAAAGAGGGACTGGATGAGATACACAGGATCCTGAAGGGAAAGACAACAGTTGTTGCAGGACCTTCCGGAGTCGGTAAGTCTTCCCTGACGAATCTTTTGCAGGGAGAAGTACAGATGGAGACCGGCGAGATCAGCCGTAAGCTGAAGAGAGGCCGGCATACGACCAGACATTCACAGGTGATTCCGGTTGGAGAAGATACGTTTCTGATGGATACACCAGGATTCTCGTCTTTATATCTGATGAATATGGAAGAGCAGGATCTGAAAAATTATTTTCCAGAATTTCGAAAATATGAGGATACATGCAGATTTCAGGGATGCAGACACATCCATGAACCGGGATGCAGAGTAAAAGAAGCTTTGGAGAATGGTGAGATCAGCAGACTCCGATATGAAGATTATCTAAGTTTATATGAAGAATTGAAAGAGAAAAGGAGATATTAAATGGAATATCGATTGTGCCCCTCAATTTTGTCGGCGGACTTTAACCGCTTGGGCGAACAGATTCAGACTTTGGAAAAAGCAGGAGTTGAATGGCTTCACATTGATGTTATGGATGGAGATTTTGTGCCGAGTATTTCGTTTGGAATGCCGGTGATCCGTTCTATCCGCAAAGAATCCAAAAATGTTTTTTGACGTACATCTGATGGTATCGGCACCGGAGCGTTATATTCAGGATTTTTGTGGACTGTGGTGCAGATTCCATTACGGTACATGCAGAAGCATGTGAGGATCTGGAGAGAGCAATTGAACTGATCAGAGATGCCGGTGTCAAAGTCGGAGTTTCTATTAAACCTGCAACTCCGGTGAATGATATCAGCCATCTTCTGGAAGATGTGGACATGGTTCTTATTATGACTGTACAGCCAGGGTTTGGTGGTCAGAAATATCTTCCGGAATGTACAGAGAAGATTGAGGAACTGAAGGAACTGATCGACAGAGAAGAACTGGATGTAGATATACAGGTGGATGGCGGAATCAACGATGAAACGATGGAAACTGTGATGAAAGCCGGTGCGAATCTTCTGGTTGCAGGTTCTTATGTATTTAATGGTGATCTGGAAACAAATGTTTACAGTATACAGAAAAAGATGGACAAGATTAAATCAGAGATTGATTGAGGAAGAGCATGAAAGATGTGATCATCGTAAGCGGGGGCAATATCCAGAGAGATTTTGCCCTCGATTTTTGAAGAAAAACAAAACAGAAAAAGTAGATCTGATCGCAGCAGACAGAGGTGTTGAATTTTTTAAAGGAACAGATTGGCAACCGGAGGTAGCAGTAGGAGATTTTGACAGCCTTTCGGCTGAGGGGGAATTGTATCTGCAGGGACTGATGGAGACAGAGATTGTGCGTCTGAAGCCGGAAAAGATGATTCGGATACACAGTCTGCCGTGAATTTTGCGATTGACCATGGTGCAGAGCGGATTACGATTCTGGGTGCGACCGGAAAACGGATCGATCACCTTATGGCTAATTTCGGACTGCTGGTACATGGAAGGAACCGAGGTGCGGATATCATACTGGTCGATCAGTGGAATTATATGAAATTGATCGAAAGCCATACAGTTCTTAAGAAAGAGGAACAGTTTGGCAAATATGTTTCTTTCTTTTCGCTGGAGGGAGACCTGACAGGTCTGACCCTGAGAGGGTTCAAATATCCACTGAATAAATATCATCTGAAAGTTTCAGACAGTGGACTTACAGTCAGTAATGAAATTGCAGATGATGAGGCATGTGTAGAGTTTGACGCAGGATCCTTACTGATGCTGATGACAAGAGATTGACTGAAAAACTGAAAAACAGCGAGGGGAATACGCTTGACAGATGAAAATGACAGAGGTATACTTTAAAAGATAATTTTATAAGAAAACCAATGAGAGTGAACAGAGTTCATGAAGGGGTGCACCACCGCGGGTGTATTCTTTTGTGGACTCTTTTTTTGTGTAATAGAAAAT
>ENA-OQDF01000369-OQDF01000369.1-human-gut-metagenome-genome-assembly--contig:-NODE-369-length-18517-cov-4.257694_pt1 | contig 18517 bp, 22 predicted proteins | sample MGYA00242769_ERZ504597 | MGnify/ENA primary metagenome ERZ504597 (study PRJEB26092, sample SAMD00036305) | human gut metagenome | host: Homo sapiens | study: EMG produced TPA metagenomics assembly of...
GTTTCCGCATTCGTCGGTGAACTGTCTTCCGGTGTGATCGCCATTGTATTTAACTTTCTGATCCTGGGAATCGCGGGAAATATGGGTGTAGCAGCCTATGGAGTTGTGGCAAACCTTTCTATCGTGGCATTTGCAATTTTCAACGGTCTGGCCCAGGGAGCACAGCCCCTGATCAGTGAAAGCTACGGAAAAGGCCAGCCCACTCAGGTAAGAAAACTTCTGAAATGGAGCCTGCTCGTATGTCTTGCTGTAGAATCACTGATCCAATTGATCATCTGGACTTCAACCGACACGCTGATCAGCATTTTCAACAGTGAAAACAATGTTCAGTTGTTGAATTATGCACATACAGGACTGCGTCTGTATTTCCTTGGATTTATAGTGGTAGGAATCAATGTTGTACTGGTGGCATATTTCTCAGCAGTGGATGAACCGAAAATCGCGATTGTCGGATCATTCCTGAGAGGAATTGTTGCCATTGTTATCTGCGCAGTTATACTTGCGAAATTATTTGGATTAAATGGAATCTGGATCTCTCTTCTTGCAGCGGAGACAGTTACGTTTCTGACGATTCTGTTTCTGGCATATAAAGACAGAAGAAAAAGAATGGCAGTTGTCTGAACTTATAGCAAGTAAAGCAGAGAGCGGGATTTGGTTAAAATTTAGGAATTGTCCGGATAAAATCAGGCTGTTCAATATCAAGCAGTCTGATTTTCCGCTCAATCCCTCCGGCATAACCGGTAAGACTTCCGTCTGAACCTATAACTCTGTGGCAGGGAACGATCACAGAAACCCGGTTATGTCCAACTGCACCGCCAACTGCCTGGGCAGACATGGTTTTCAGCCCCCGTTTATCAGCTATTTTGCGGGCAATCTCTCCGTAAGTAACTGTCTGACCGTAAGGAATCTCCAGTAAAATATCCCACACTTCTCTCTGAAAATCTGTTCCGATCAGATGAAGCTTCGGCAGGAAATCAGGCTTTTGCCCGCTGAAATAAATATCCAGCCAGCGCAGAGCATCTTTCAAAATACAGTTTTCTTTTTCCTCAAAAACAAAATCCCTGTGTCCTGGAAATTCTCCAAAATACTTCTGTCCCTCAAACCAGACTCCTGCAAGCCCCATATCATCAGCTGCCAGCAGCATTCTTCCAAGTGGAGACAGATAATAAGTTCTGTAAATCATAATATTCACCCTCATAGAAAAATAAGTGATAATAGATAGCACTTGGCTTCTTATTTGGTATAATTCATTATAAAATTTTCGCATGACAAAAGCAATAAATCTCAGTTTATAAGTCTTGAGATTTTAACCGAATCAAATAAGTTACCTGATTCAACTGTGGAAAGAATTCTTGTATAAACTTCAAAACTGATGTAAGATAAGATTACTCAGTTTGGAGGTTTTATTTTTATGTGGAATGAAATAAAAGATTTCGCTGTGCCGGAACTGGATGTATATGCCAGAACATCTGAGGTGCAGCTTTTACGATATTATGAACCGGAACCGGGAATTTTTATTGCGGAGAGTCCGAAAGTAATTGAGCGAGCTCTGAAAGCAGGATATCAGCCAATCTCTTTTCTGGTGGAGCATAAAGACCTGGAAGGAGAGGCACAGGAAATCCTGAAACAATATCCGGATGTGCCGGTCTATACTGCGGAATATGAACTGTTGGTCAAGCTGACCGGGTTTGCTCTTACTCGGGGAATGCTCTGCGCAATGCGCAGAAATCCACTGCCATCTGTAGAGGAAATCTGCAGAAACGCCAGCCGAATAGCAGTTCTTGAAAATGTTGTAAACCCTACAAATATCGGAGCTATTTTTCGCTCAGCAGCAGCTCTCCATATGGATGCAGTACTTCTGACCGGCGGATGCAGTGACCCGCTTTACCGACGTGCAGCCAGAGTAAGCATGGGAACCGTATTCCAGATTCCCTGGACATACTTTAATAAAAAAATGTATGGCCACAGGATGGAATGCAGATTCTGCAAAATCTGGGATTTAAAACAGCGGCAATGGCTCTGCGTGACGATTCCGTAGGAATTGATGACAAAGCACTCCGTTCAGAAGAAAAACTGGCAGTTATTCTCGGAACAGAAGGTGACGGCCTTGCATCACAGACCATCGCAGACTGCGATTATACAGTAAAGATACCAATGTCCCACGGAGTAGATTCGTTGAATGTGGCAGCGGCAAGTGCAGTGGCATTCTGGGAACTGGGACACAGATAAAGCTCACAATTCCGGAACTGGAACAGGTAGCGGAGGCAAACGGATGGGTGGATGTGTGTAAAGAAACAGAAAACTGATTGTTCATGGTAACACCCATGCATTACATTTATATGAAAGAATCGGTTTTACCAGACTTGGCGTGATTCCCCAGGGATTCAGAATGCCGGATGGACATTATGAAGATATTATTCCGCATTATTATGTGCTGTAGAACATAAAAGATTTTACTGCACTGGAACTTTTATAGTTAGGGTAAACGTAAAATATCTGTCAGGAAAGCAGGTGCGTGAAATGGGTGTGTATTTAAATCCCGGCAATGATAAATTTTATAAAGCAATCAATTCTGAGATTTATGTGGACAAAACAGAACTGATACAATATACCAATCGTGTTTTTAACACCATGCAGCAAAATGTCTGTGTAAGCAGACCAAGACGTTTCGGAAAGTCTATGACTGCAAATATGCTGGCTGCATATTACAGCAGAGGATGTCAGTCTGAAAAATTATTTGACGGACTTAAGATAAAAGAAGATTCATCTTTTTCAAAATATCTGAACAAATACAATGTTTTCTTTATAAATATGCAGGAATTCCTAAGCCGCAGTAAGACAGTAGAGAAAATGGTCCTGCGATTAAACCGGATTCTGATGCGTGACCTGAAACAGGAATATCCTGATGTGGACTATTTTGATGAAGAAGATCTTGCTGAAAGTATGCAGGATGTATATCAGCAGACAGGATGTCCGTTTGTGATTATTATAGATGAGTGGGATTGTATTTTCAGAGAATACAAGTCAGATAAAGAAGCACAGGAGCAGTATCTTGATTTTCTGCGGGATTTTCTTAAGGATAAATCTTATATTCATCTTGCTTATATGACAGGAATCCTGCCGGTAAAGAAATATGGAACACATTCTGCCCTAAATATGTTTGATGAATTTTCTATGATTTATGCAGGACCTCTGGCGAAGTTTGTGGGTTTTACAGAGACAGAAGTCAGAGAATTATGTGAGAAATATCATATGGATATGAGGGAAATCAGAGAATGGTATGACGGGTACAGGTTTGAAAACTGTGAGCCGGTTTATAATCCAAGGTCTGTGGTAAACGGCATGCTCTTTGGTTCTATCAGAAACTACTGGAATATGACAGAATCTTTTGAAGCACTGCAGACTTATATAGATATGAATTTTGAGGGGTTAAAGGATGATATCCTCAGTATGCTGGCAGGAGAGCATATTCCTGTTAATACCGGAAATTTTACAAATGATATGACGACATTCCGGGATGAGAATGATGTTTTGACCTTATTGATCCATCTGGGATATCTGGCATATGATTCTACAGAACATTGTGTGTATATTCCTAATAATGAAATCCGGAATGAGTATGCAAATGCTGTTTCTGTATCAGACTGGGGTGAAGTGTCAAAAGCTTTAAAAAATTCGGCAGATGTCCTGAATGCAATCTGGAATCAGAATGAGCAGATGGTTGCACAGGGAATCCAAAGAGCACACTTTGAGACTTCGCATCTTCAGTATAATGATGAAAATGCATTAAGTTATACTATTTCACTGGCTCTGTATGCGGCTAGAAACTATTATAGCGTATATCGTGAACTGCCAACAGGAAAGGGATTTGCGGATATGGTCTTTATTCCGAGAAAAAAATTTCCTGATAAACCTGCTCTGGTAGTGGAATTAAAATGGGATAAAAGTGCCAAAGGAGCTATTTCTCAGATTAAACAGAAGCAATATTGTAAAAGTCTGGAGGAATATGCAGGAAATATTCTTTTGGCAGGGATTAACTATTCCAAAAAGGATAAAGAGCATCAGTGCATCATTGAGAAGATAGTGAAATGATAACATTATATATGATTTGCTGTAAATAGATGAAAAATATCAGAGAGTGTGTAGATTGGAAAATTTCTACACACTCTCTGAGGTATTTATGATATAAGTTAAATGATATAGGTTATTCGAAACGAGGAATTGTAATAACTTCTCCGTCTTTCATAGCAGATTCATGTGCACAGATTCCTGTACCTGTCCAGTAAGCACCCATGATGTCGTCAATAGCAGGTTTACGTTCTTCCAGAATGGAACGAATGAATTCATGTACAAGGTGTGGATGGGAACCACCGTGCCCCCCACCCTGGGTAAAGGAGAGATGGGTGTTCTCATTGTTATATACTGTGTTGGTGGTGAAGGATGCGATTTCCTTCGGAAGAAGGTGTGCATAATCCGGGATCTGGATTCTTTTTTCCACAATCTCTGATCCACGACTGGATTTTTCGCTGTCTTCATCCAGAATGTCCACTTTCTCCAGTTCTCCTGTACGGGTAAAGAGAACAGGATCTTCATCACCAAGCTGCTGCCATTCGAAGCTCTCGTTTTCACCGTATACTCGGAAGCATTCGGAATAGCTTCTGGCTACACCGTAGAGGAAACGTTCCATTTCAATAGTTACATCACTATCCTGAAGAGAAATAAATGCGGATTCGAACGCGAACGGGCAGCCGTATTTGTCAGCCAGTTCTTTGCGGACTTTTCCGGAACCTCTTGCATAAACTTTGTCCGGCAGATGACCTGCAAGCATCAGACAAGGAGCAACGGCGTGTGTTGGGTGCATCAGTGGTGGGAAACCTTCCCAGTATTCCGGCCATCCTTCCATATCCTGGTAATGTGCACAGGTCATGTACTGGAGGCGTCCAAGTTCGCCCTTCTTATAAAGCTCCTGGATATAGAGGAACTCTCTCTGGAAAATCGTTGTTTCCATAAACATATAATTTTTGCCGGAGGCCTTGCGGGCTGCAATGATGTCATTTAATTCCTGGATGCTCATTCCCATAGGAATGGTACAGCCGCAATGTTTACCTGCGTTTAAGACACGTACAGAAAAGGGAGCATGGGTTGCAGGCGGTGTTACCAGGTGGACTGCATCAATTTCAGGAATATCCAGTACATCCTGCAGATCTGTGAAACAGCGTTCATCCGGAATGCTGTATCGTTCTTTTGCAATATTCAGAAGTTTCTCATTTTTATCTACGACATACACCTTATCAATATCAGGATGTTTACAGTAGATAGCAACGAATTCAAGCCCGAAGCTTAAGCCTACTAAAGCAACATTCAGTTTTTTCATGATGGAAAAACCCTCCTTAAAAAATTAATATAGAAAAAATCATCAGGATGTCAGGAATCCTGCATCTGTTTTGTATGTCTGTGATTATACGTGATGAAAAAAGAAAAGAGAATAAAGATAATTTAGATGTTTGGATAAAAAAAGAATAAAAATAATACCAATTCCGATTAACCTTACTTTTTTTTAGAAAAGATGGAAAAAGAAAGAATAATATCGTTATTCAAAAATCAGGGATTTCATGTTTTAATAAGTGCATAGCAGAACAATCGATTGGAAAGCAGATCAGAAATACAGAGATGTAAGAGAGAAGATGAGAAGGAGGAACTATATAATGAAGAAAAGAGCATTAGCTGTTATGTTGGCAGGAGTTATGGTTTTAGGCGCACAGACAGGTGTGTGGGCTGCATCCGATACTTCAGATCAAAAAGAAGGGGAACTGACACTTCTGATGGTGAATCAGTGGATTGATGAAACTGATGCAAAAGGGAAAGAGCTTAGAAAAGTGATTAAACAATATGAAGAAGAAAATCCGGGAGTTGAAATTACATTGCAGGGAGCTTCCCAACAGGATATAAAGGAGTCTTTTCAGACAGCAGCTCTAGCAGGAGGCGGAGCAGATATTGTAATTATGGATAACTCTGGGCATGCCATTGATCTTGCTGCAATGGGGCTTCTGTATCCTCTAGAAGAGTTTACCACAGCCGATGAGCTCACTGCACAGTATCAGGAAGGACCACTTAATTCTGGTAAATTTGAAGGAAAATATTATTCCGTACCATGGTATATGGACTGTACAGGCCTTTATTATAATAAAGAACGCTTGGATGAGCTGGGAATTGATGTCCCTGCAACATGGGAAGAGCTTTCGGATGCAGTAGATAAAGCGAAAGAGGCAGGCTACGGTGGAATTATTACTTATCAGAGTGCATATGCGTTCTATTCATTCTTTTATCAGAATGAATGTCCGGTAATTGATACAAGCGGAGATGTTCCGAAAGTAGTGATTGACAATGAGGAGGGAAAAGAGGCTTGGAATTATATCTGTGATTTAATCTCTAAAGGTGGTCTGGTAGAGTCTTTTAAAGAAGCAACTACATGGGATAAAGTATATGAAAGCTTTGCAAATGGAGAAGCAACCTTCCTGCTGGGTGGAGACTGGTGCTCCAGCGGAGTAGAAAATATTAATCCAGATTTGGATTACGGCATTGCTCCGATGGTAAAAGGAAAAACAGAAGCAACTGTACTGGGAGGATGGACCTGGAATATTAATACCAACTGCAAAGATCCGGAACTTGCTTATGACCTGATTCAGTACCTGAATTCAGAAAAAGGAGATTCTCTTCTTGGGGTAGAAGGAAAGATTTCAGCACGTAAAGACTTCGACTATGACAAAGCACTGGAAGGAAAGGACAAACTGAAAGCCTTTACAGAAGAATTGCCGTATACAGAAGCAAGACCTGCTGTTATTAATGAAAAATCCATCGATGAACTAATCACTAATGCAATTCTGGAAGTAGACTACGGACAGTCATCAGCTGAAGAAGCACTGACGTCTCTTGCACAGAAGCTTAACGAGAATATTGCATCTAACTATCAGTAAAAATATCTAGGAAACAAATATGAAATAATAACGGAGGCGCTGGCGTGAAATGGCGACAGCGCTTCTTCGTTGAGAAGGGAGGAAGACCATGTCCCCAATACGTAGAAAAGCAGGTCTGGAACTGAAAAAAAATCTTCCAGGATATCTTCTGATGGCACCAGCAGTGATTGCAGTGCTGGCACTTTCCGTATATCCTCTTTTAAGAGGTATTTATCTGAGTTTCTTAAATTATAACATTGTACGCTCAAACGATCCTGCATTTAATACCTTTGCAGGTTTACAGAATTATATTGATATTTCAAAGACAAAGTATTCATACAGTCTATTGGAAATACAGTGAAGTGGACGGTGGTGAATCTTGTGGTACAGCTTGTGGCAGCCATGTTTCTTGCACTTGCACTGAACCAGAAGCTGAAAGGAAGATCTGTATACAGAACTCTGATTCTGGTGCCATGGGCAGTTCCCCATGCCATAGCAGCTATGACCTTTACTTTTTTATACAATGCAAATGTAGGTATCATTAATATATTGGCAGTGAAGTTGGGTATGATTACAGAATCTGTATCCTGGCTTGGAAATGTGGGATCAGCGTTCTGGTGCGTAGTCCTGGTAGCAATATGGAAGGGAATTCCTTTTCAGATGATCTTTATTCTGGCAGCACTGCAGGGAATTTCCGGGGATGTGTATGAGAGTGCGGAAATAGATGGTGCCAGTCGTTGGCAGTGTTTTTGGAAAATCACACTTCCAATCATTAAAGAGCCTCTGGCTATTTCTACCATTCTGAACCTGATCGGTATTGTGTCCTGTTTTAACACCATCTGGCTGATGACCAAAGGTGGACCGCTGTACAGCACAGAGATTATTTATACCTATGCATACAGAAGAGCATTTATTGACCATAATTTCGGAACTGCAGCAGCTGCATCCGTGGTATTGTTTATATTTATGGCTGTTTTCTCTGGAGTTTACCTGAAGATGGTAAGTGAGAAAGAATAGGGAGGAGGAAACTATATGCATGCAAAACAACGAAATGAAGCTATAAGGCATGTGGTAGCCTATATATTTACAATAGTCATGGTTTTTCTTGCAGTGACTCCATTTATTTATGTGGTGCTGACTGCCCTGAAAACAAAGGAGCAGATCTACGACCCATCGCAGATCATACCAACTCATATCACATTTGATAATTTTAGACAGGTGTTGTTTCAGTCGAATTTCGTAAGATATTTTATGAACAGTATTTTTATTACACTGGTCACAGCACTGATTTGTATGATATTATCAGTAATGGCAGCATATGGACTTACCAGATATAGAATCGCAGGTGCCGGGAAAATTAAGATGGCGGTTCTTATGACAAGAATGTTTCCAGGAATTCTGTTGTGTATTCCTTACTATATTATTATGAAACAGTTGAACCTGATTGACAGTTATGTAGGACTGATCCTAATGTACTGCTCTTTTACCCTGCCTTTTGCCATATGGAATACCTGTGCATTTTTTATTTCCATCCCATGGGAACTGGAGGAAGCTGCCAGGATCGACGGATGCAGTAGGTTGACATCATTCTTTCATGTGATCATCCATGTGGCCAAACCGGGACTTTTTGTCACGGCCCTGTTCTGTTTCATGACATCTTGGGATGAATATATGTATGCGTCTATTTTTATCAATACAACTTCAAAGAAAACCATTCAGGTCGGTATGCAGGATTTCATAGGACAGTATTCTGTAGACTGGGGACTGCTGATGTCAGCGGTGGTGATCAGCCTGATACCGATCCTGATCTTCTTTGCACTGGTACAGAAGAATCTGGTACAAGGACTTTCTGCCGGTGCAGTGAAGGATAAAACACAGATCAGATGTAGAAAGAGGAAATTTGCGTATGGGTTTCAAACGTAAAATCCGGGTAACCAGAGCATAAGGAGGCAGCTCACATTTTATATGGGATTTTTTGTGGTGCTGCCGCTGTGCCTGGCTTTGATGCTTCTGAATTTCTATCTTCAGAAGGTTACCACGGAAAATAAGATTAACAATGAAACAAATCTGCTGTCCCAGATCAGAGACAATGCGGATCAGATGATCGAGGTGACAAATTATGCCACCAGTATGCTGATGACAAACAAAAATACGCTGAAGAACCTGCGGACTTTAGAACAAGACGGGGATTCCTACGAGATTTATCAGGCGAAAAGAGAACTTTCCAATGATATTTCGAATGTAGAGAGCTCCGTCTTAAATGCCGTTAACGGAAAAGTAGCCATTCTTACGAAAACAGGATATGTGATTGGTTCCTACGCATTAAGCAGGACAGAGACAGATTATGAGAAAGAACAGTGGTATCAGGAGGTTCTGAAGAATGGAAGAAAGACGACCTACAGTACCGGCATCGGGGAAATTTTTCAGGAAATGACCATATATGACAACGTACAGAAATATCTCTATATGGGACGTGAGATCCTGGATTATTCCGGCAAAAATCTGGGAGTTATGCTGATCCGCCTGTCTGAGACGAACATCTGGGGAAAACTGGCAGCAAGCATGGTGACAGAGGAAGGCGGTGCCATTTATATCCTGGACAGAAACAATAATATACTGGTGGGATATAATGAGAAATATCAGAAACAGCTGAAAGAGCTGGGAGAACAAGAGTCTGTAAAAGAGAGTTCTGAGAAGGAGATCATTATCGGTAACCTGGAAGATGATTTTTACTATATAGCAGGTGAATTGGAAAATGCGTCCAATAAACTGGTCTATCTTGTGCCACGGGAAATTTTCCTGAAGGAAACAGAAAGATTCTCCAGCATATTCTGGAAATGGTATTGCTGGTAATCGGATTCACGGTCTGTACTATGTTATATTTTTCCAGAAGGCTCGCCAGACCTCTGGTTGAAGTGGCACAGACTCTGGAAAAGCTCCCAATGGAATGGCAGTTCTGGAGGAACCCAGAGGTTCTTTCCAGGAGATGAGCAAATTTGTATCCTGCTATAACCAGGCTAGGAAAAAGATCGAAGAGCTTCTGGAAAAAGTAGAAAGAGAGAGCAGATTAAAAGAAAAAGTCCATTATGAGATGCTCATGTCGCAGATTTCCCCTCATTTTATCTTTAACACGGTTAATTCCATAAGGATCATGGCCATAAAAGAAGGACAGGACCGTGCAGGGGGGAATGAAAACACGGAGAAAGCACTGGAAGCACTGGGAGATATTTTGCATGCAGTTTACAGTAACAAAAACGGCATGACTACTGTGGGACAGGAAACGGCACTTCTGAAAGCATATGTAGATATCATGCAGATGCGGTTTGGAAGTTCGTTTCAGTATTATAATGTAATTCCAACAGAACTATTCTATTATGAAATCCCTGCATTTACCATGCAGCCGATTGTAGAAAATGCGATTCTGCACGGAGTAAAAGGTGTGACAGCAGGGCAGATTATAGTCTCTGCAATAGAGTATGAGAATGATTTTGTCATATCTGTATTCAATAATGGAAATTCTGCGGATGAAAAGAAGATTGAAAATCTTCTGAAGGGAGAGAAGAACCAGAGAGCTGTGACGGGGATCGGGCTTTACAATGTAAATTCCAGACTGAAGCTGCTGTACGGCGAATCTTATGGACTGATCTATAATGAAAAGGTCAGAAATGGTTTCGAAATATGGGTTCGTCTTCCAAAAAAAATTACAGAATCAGAAGAAAGGTGATAAAATAGGACAAAAAGATAGCAATTATTATCCGGATGAAGGGAAGAATATTCTATGAAAAAGGTATTGATCGTAGAGGATGAAATTCTGGCAAGACTTGGACTGCGTCAGCTTGTAGACTGGAGGAAACTGGATCTGGAACTGCTGCCGGATGCAACAGATGGAGAAGAAGCATTGGAAATGATCCGGAACAGCCGTCCGGATATCATTCTTCTTGATCTGAATATCCCCAGAGTCAGCGGGCTAGAAATTCTGGAATTTTTGAAGAAAGAAGAAATGCAAACCAGAGTAATCGTGGTAAGCTGCCAGGAAGAATTCGATGTTGTAAAGAAGGCAATGAAGTTGGGGGCGTATGATTATCTGCGAAAACTGAATCTGAGTTCTGATGAACTGGAAAGTATTCTGGAAAAGTGTCTGGGAGAAACAGAAGAAAGAAATAAGGTGCATATGCAGGGAATACGTGAGATCCGTTATGAAGAGATTATGAGAGACAGCAGAGATATTTTTGCAGGTACCTGTAATTATCAGACATTAATCTGTATACTGGCGAAAGATACAGAAGAGTTGTCCGGGGTTATGGAAATGATCCATAAATGGGCAGAAACCGAACTCAGGGAAGGCCTGCAGATTCAGAAGGGAAATCAGTATGGATATTTCCTGCTGAAAGAAACACCGGAAAGATCTGTTTATATGGAATTAAAGAAAAGGGCAGAGCGGAAAACAGGCAGAGAACTGTACATGGGAATCTTTGAAGGTTGCATGGAAAAAACTGCGGATCTTGTTCGGGCTGCTGCGATGGCCGAGCAGATACAGCTTTTCAGTTATTATGATAAAGAAGAGAAACTGGTGTTTTTTCAGAAGAAGATTGAAACAGAAGGTCATAGTCCACGAGGAATGCATGGATATCTGGATTCCCTAAAAGAGAAGATTCGAAGTTTTGACAGAGAAAAAGTTGAACAGGAGCTGTATGGAATCTTCGGACTGATCCGACAGGAGCCTTATGTCAGTATCAATGTGCTGAGAAGAAATTTTATGGATATTTTGGGAATTTATTCCCTGGTTGCACAGTCATTGGACGGCGCACTGGAAGAAATAGAGTTGGATGGTGATAATTGTCATTATCAGAAAATCATGATGATGGAAAGCCTCAGGGAAATAGAAAAATGGTTTCTGAAATTTAATGATATTTTTATGGAAAAATTCTGGATTGCCTACAAATGCAGTAGATCTGAAATCCTGCAGAAAGTAGTAAAATATATAGAAGCGCATATCACGGAACCAATCCATCTGTCAGATGCAGCTGCTGAAACAGGAGTTTCCTCAGCTTATCTCAGCACCATGTTCAAAAAAGAAATCGGCTATAATTTCATAGAATATGTAAACCTCCGAAAAATAGAACTGGCCAGACAAATGCTTCAGGATGGAAAAATGGTCTATGAAGTCTCAGAACTTCTTGGATTCGAAAATAGCACTTATTTCTCCAGAGTGTTTAAACGCTATACAGATGTATCGCCGGATACTTATCGGAAACAAATGTAAACTGAATTCAGATAAATAAGTTGACAATTCTCCGCGCCTATGATATAAAAAGAAAGTCAAAACCAATCATCAACAGGGAAAGAGGAGAGTTTTATTATGAGTCAGTCATATGCAAAAAGCCCTGCTGCAGAGAGAAAATTTACAACCAGAGAAATGGTACTGGTTGGTATGTTTGCAGCAGTTCTTGCAGTAATATCACAGATTTCACTGCCAATGCCTACCGGTGTACCGATTACCATTCAGGTATTTGGCGTAGCGCTTGTAGGAGCAGTACTTGGTTCCAGACTTGGAACTACAGCAACACTGGTTTACGTTCTGTTGGGAGCCATCGGTCTTCCGATCTTTGCTAACTTCTCAGGTGGAATCAGCAGCATTGTAGGAGTTACCGGAGGATACATCTGGGCATGGCCGATCATGACTTGGCTTTGTGGAATCCGTCCGAAAACAGAGAACAAGACAAAGAACCTTGCAATCTCAATCGGATTTGCACTGATCGGACTTCTGATCGTTGAGACAATCGGTGGTCTGCAGTGGCACTTTGTAGGAGGCTCCATGAGCATCCCGGCAATCGCAGTATACTCCTTAACAGCATTTATTCCAAAGGATATTGTGATTACAGTTCTTGCAGTTCTGATTGCAATTCCTATCAGAAAAGGAATCAACAATGCAGGAAACCGCTGATAACAGTAACAGGATAAAGAATAGCCTGCCGAAAGATACTCGGGGAAAGCAGGAAAACATAAAGATCCACGGAATCGGACTTGACAAAGCAGGACGGTGTACACACTATCACACACAGCTTGATATAGCTGCATTGCTCTGCGCGAAGTGCAGGAAATATTACGCATGTTATTCCTGCCACGATGAACTGGAAGATCATTCATTTATGGCAACAACACCGGAAGAAGCTTATCCTGTTTTATGCGGAAACTGCGGCAGGAAACTTACACTTCAGGAATACAAAAAAGGCAGTTGCCCTTACTGCCACGCAGGATTTAATCCAAAATGCAGTTTACATGAGAATATTTATTTCTGTTGTACTATGTAACGTATTTTGAAAAACATTCCCGCAATCTGCACGTCTCACTTTGCAGTATATTTTGCAGAAAGTCTTTTTAAACACAATCTAATGCAGAGGATACAAAATAACAAAAAATTTTGTATCCTCTTTTTATTTTGCGAAAAATTTGTTATACTTACATGAGTTAGCATAAGCTAACCAAAAGAAACATATTTCTTAAATATGAATATAGATAAAACAGGAGGAATAAATCAATGGATATAAATGTATTCTATGGAATTCTGATTCCTTTTCTTGGAACCTCTGCAGGAGCTGCCTGCGTATTTTTCATGAAGAAGAATCTGAATGAACAGATCCAGAGAGCACTTACCGGTTTTGCGGCAGGAGTTATGGTTGCGGCTTCCATATGGAGCCTGCTGATCCCGGCAATTGAACAGTCTTCCGGACTGGGGAAGCTTTCATTTGTACCGGCAGCAGTGGGATTTTGGATAGGGGTGCTTTTTTTGCTCTTGCTGGATCACATGATCCCGCATCTTCACCAGAACAGTGACAAGGCAGAAGGTCCGAAGAGCAGACTTCAGAGAACTACCATGCTGGTTCTTGCAGTAACTCTGCATAATATTCCGGAGGGAATGGCAGTAGGAGTCGTATACGCAGGTTATTTAACAGGTCACGCCCAGATCACTATAATGGGAGCAATGGCTCTCTCCATAGGGATTGCCATCCAGAACTTCCCCGAGGGAGCCATTATCTCTATGCCCCTGCGCTCTGAAGGTATGGGAAAGACTAAAGCCTTTGCGGGCGGAGTTCTGTCCGGGATTGTAGAACCTGTCGGTGCAGTCCTCACAATCCTCGCCGCCGGACTCATTGTCCCGGCACTTCCATATCTTTTAAGCTTCGCTGCCGGAGCTATGCTCTATGTAGTGGTAGAAGAGCTTATACCTGAAATGTCTGCCGGAGAACACTCCAACATTGGAACCCTTTTCTTCGCTGTAGGATTCTCTCTGATGATGATTCTGGATGTAGCTCTCGGATAAAAAAGCTGTCCGGTTTATTACCGGGCAGCTGTCTTGGCGTTGAGAGATATTTTAGAAACAGTAGTGGAAAACTGTGAGGTGGTAGAGTCAGTCAAATGGCGGGGTTCTGATCTGTACAGATATAAAATGCCGCCAAAGAACCCCAAAATCAGTCCTGTATATCCGCCACTGCAAAGGACAACAGTTACCTTTGTAACAAAGGACATACCGCCAATCATGCAGATTAAAAATCCTGCCAGAAGACCGATCGTTGTCCAGCCCATAAGTGAAACAGCCAGAAAAGCTGCGGAAGCATGTGAGTCTTTTACCTGTTTATTAATAGAATTCCATAATGTCTTATACATAATGATTCCTCTTTTCTATTTCTATTCTTTGGTTTTTATTATAGAAACAGTTTGTAAAATACACATGCGCACTAATGAAAAATCTCTGTAAAATTTCTTTTTCTGTGATATCAAGTCAGAGGTAGCCAGAGCATGTTTGAGAAATCATATTATACAAACAGCATATCGTGGTTGATAGTCTTGTAAAATAATTTTCTGCATTCTTCGATGTCCTGTGTCTGTCCAAGGACCCACATCATTTTGGTAACGGAAGCCTCAAGAGTCATATCATAGGATTCCAGAACCGGGAATTTCTCCTTAATCACTTTTCCTACCTGATAGACCTCCATGTCGCTGCCCTCGTGAGTTACCTGAGTAGCCATACATACAAGCTTACCGGCACTGATCCAGTCAGAAAGTGCATTCAGAAAACTGTCATTTCCATAGTTTGGAAGACCGCCTACTCCGAAGGACTCAATGATCAGCGTCATAGGAAGCAGCCAGAGTGTCCAGAATCCGGCCATCTGTTCCGGGAATCAGTTTCATAAGAAAGATGTTGGTATTCATCTGATGATAGAATACCAGTGGATGCGTGTTGTGATCCTTGTCATCAATATAAAAGATGATCCTGTTATCGTGAATTGAGGCAATATCAGGATAATTAATGCTGGAGAAAGCATTGTAGCTTTTTGAGAATTCCTTTTTGGCTCTGGTACCGGCGATTACTTTGCCGCCAAATACAATGGAAACACCGTGAGCTCTGTCGTGGGAGGCAAAACGCAGACTGTCCAGCAGATTGGAGCGAGCATCTGTGATAGCCAGATCAATTGGCTTCTGGGCTCCAGTGATCACTATAGGACGGCGGTTATTCTGGATCAGATATGACAGGGCAGCTGCGGTGTAAGCCATGGTATCAGTGCCGTGACAGATCACGAACCCGTCGTAGAATTCGTATTTTTTTTCAATGAGCTGTGCCAGCTGCAGCCAGTGGGCAGCACGCACATTGGTACTGTCCAGAGAAAAAGGCTGCACTGTGTCGATCGTGCAGAACTCTCTGGCAGCAGGGATATATTTCAGCAGTTCTTCAGCGGAAATCTGCGGGGAAAGTCCTTCCTGGGTATATTTTGAAGCAATTGTACCGCCGGTAGCGATAAGTAGAATTTTTTCATAGTGTACTCCTGAATCTTGATTATTATAGATATTTCAGAGGATAATAATATTTCTATTATACACAGAGGACGGAGAAAGGACAAGGCAGATCTGTTGATACTCAGCCAATCAATTTCTCATTTACATACTCAAATCCGAGACGTTCACAGTATCAGCAAATCGTTCTCCAGCGATTCCTTCATCTTTGAAGAGAAGGATTGCTTTCTCTATGACTGTCATTACCTCTTCTTCCTCTGTGAAAATTCTTGTAAGAGCCTGACCGTGTGAGATTCTTTTACCCCAACGGCCTCCGATATAGATCTTATAACCATTCTGATATTCTGGTACTGCGCCGAAAGGACATTTTCCTTTGCATCGTCCGCAATGGATACATTCTTCAGGATCAATGTAAAGTTTACCGTCAACTAATTTCGGGACATGGACAGGACAGCTCTTTTCAATCTGACATTTCTTACATCCCCGGCATTTCTCTGCATCCGGTTTTGGGATCCTCTGACCTATAATTCCCATATCATTCAGATTAGGTTTTACACAGTTATTTGGACATCCGCCAACTGCAATCTTGAATTTGTGCGGGAGCACTACATCGTGATAACCCACATAAAAACGCTCATGAATCTTCCTGCTGAGTGCAAAGGTATCAATCAGACCATACTGGCAGGTTGTTCCCTTGCATGAGACAACAGGACGCACTTTGGCTCCGGTTCCGCCTGTCATCAGGCCGTGTTCTCCAAGGAAGGCAATTGTTTTCTCAATATTATCATAAGGAATTCCCTGGATTTCCATACTCAGGCGGGTTGTCATGGTAATCTGTCCGTTTCCAAATTTGTCTGCTGCATCTGCAATAGCACGATGTTCATCTGTGGTAATATGTCCATTTCCTGTGATGACCCGAATATTAAAGATGTCATCATATCGTTTGTCCTGAAGACATCCCAGACCCTTTACCCGCTTGATTTCCTCGGGACTCAGTTTTTTGTTGTCAGATGTTACTGGCTTTTCCTCATTCATGATTCAGTATCTCCTTTATGTTGCCGTTATTGTTCTCTGATGTATACGGCGTTTCTTTTGTTGATTATAGGCTTTATGAATGATAAAATCAATTTATGAGTTTTTATTATAAGATAAGTAATACTTATGAAATTCTTATATCAATAGAATGGGAGAGTCCAAAAAGATTATGTTAGATCACAGAACGGAAACCTTTATGGCAGTATGCAATGTTATGAATTACAGGGAGGCGGCAGAGCTGTTACATATTACCCAGCCGGCAGTTACCCAGCATATCCAGTTTTTGGAGAAGGAATATGGCTGCCGTCTTTTTATTTATGAAAACAGAAACCTGATCAAGACCCCTGCTGCACAGATGCTGGAGGATTACCTGCGATCGGTTCAGCAGCGTGAAAATTCTCCGGGAAAAGATAAAAACAATGGTCTCCGGGAACTGCGTATCGGTGCAACCAAGACCATTGGTGACTATGTGATCACAGACAGGATTCACGATTTTTTAAATCAGCCGGATACGGCACTGACCCTGATCGTGGATAATACAAAGCATCTTTTGCATCTATTGGAACAAAATACTCTGGACTATGCTATCATAGAAGGATTTTTGACAAAAACAGATTCGGAAGCCAGTTATATCGACGGGAACCTTTTGTGGGGATTTGCCCGAAGGATCATCCCTTTGCAGGCCGTGAAGTATCTGTAGAGGAGATTCTGAAAGAAACTCTGATCCATCGCGAAAAAGGCTCCGGAACGCTGGCTATCCTGGAGGAAAAGCTTCTTGAGCATAATGAATCTTTGGAGCGTTTTCATCGGCATATATGTATTTCCAGCTTTAAGATGATCATCGACCTGATCAAGTCCGGGTATGGAATCTCATTTGTATATGAAATACTTGCCAAAAGCGACCCGGAGCTTGGAATCTTTACACTGAAGGGTGAGCCCATAGTCAGAGAATTTAATGTTATTTATCTGAAGCATGCGGATGTGAGGGAGAAGATGGAATGGTTTTTATGACCGCGTCTTTCGCACTCTGCTGAACTGTCTTAAATGCATTATTTGGCATGGACGAACATAAACTAAAACGGGTATGTTCTCCTTGGCAAATCTGTTTGGAAAGGCTATGATGTACCTAGTGATCGCACTATGGAAACTTGAGAAGCCCATAGTCCGGAAGGCTCCTTCGGGGGCCTTTCGTTATTTATACGAACAAAATATTAAAACTGGTGAGAGGTGGTGAAAAACTTGGAGAAAAAGCAATTTTCAACATATGATGAACAGATTACTTTTCTGGAAGAAAAGAAAGATCTGATAATTACTGACAAAGAATATGCCAGAAGGATGTTGCTTAAAATCGGTTATTTCTCACTGATCAATGGATATAAAGAAGCTTTTAAAGAATCCGTCAGCAATCAGTTTCAAAAAGGTACAACCTCAATGTGGTCAACCTAGCGTCAACTTAAGGGCATATTAGTGAATATCCTCCAATGCAAACTACAAAATAAATCGGTTTATGACAGAAAACAGTTGCTGTTTTGTTGGAAACCAGAAGATTTATAAAAATGACCGCATTTAAATAAGCCTATTGACGAATGCTGGTTCTATTTTAAAAAGAAACTTTTTTATTTCGGAAATGCGAACGTCCCTTGGATTTCAATTTCTTCCTTGGAAATGTACCGCCCGCCATTATCGCCGAAACGGCAAATCAAATCAGATGGATGTCTTTTTGCGCTATATTTTGACTA
>ENA-OQDF01000370-OQDF01000370.1-human-gut-metagenome-genome-assembly--contig:-NODE-370-length-18489-cov-5.838906_pt1 | contig 18489 bp, 17 predicted proteins | sample MGYA00242769_ERZ504597 | MGnify/ENA primary metagenome ERZ504597 (study PRJEB26092, sample SAMD00036305) | human gut metagenome | host: Homo sapiens | study: EMG produced TPA metagenomics assembly of...
GGTGCGGGACTGCGCGTAGGCGCTCCATTCCACGGTGATCGGGTTGCGCGGGATACGTCGCCCCACACGATCGGAGGCTTGACGCAACGTGTGCCGTAGGACTGCACCACGCGTCTTGGTGAACAGGAAGCCGTTGAGGTTCTGGCCGAAGTATTCGACCATGTCGTTGCGTTCGAATTCGCCGTGGACGAGCACGTCGAGGCCGATTTCCTCCTGATGCTTGATGCAGCGTCGATCTGGTTCTTCATGAATTCGTCGTATTCGGCCTTGGTGATCTCGCCCTTGCGCAGCTTGGCGCGTTCGGCGCGCACTTCCTTGGTTTGCGGGAAGGAGCCGATGGTGGTGGTGGGCAGCAGCGGCAGGTTCAGCGCCTCACGCTGCTCCTTCTGGCGTTCGGCGCGTGCCGGCTGACGTACGAAGTCGCGTCGGTAAGGCTTGCGATTCGCTTGGCGACCGCAGGATCGGCGGCGACGCGGGTGCGTCGAACAGCGCCTGGTTGGCTGCGAGTTCGGCGGATGCCTTCTTCTCGTCGTCGGAAGCGTCGGCGAGCACGGCGACTTCGTGCAGTTCGTCGAGCTTCTGGACTGCGAAGGCGAAGTGCTTGCGCACGTCGTCGGCGAGACCATCCTCGCCTTCGGTGCTGAACGGCACGTGCAGCAGGGAGCTGGCGGTGGAGACGGCCACGTTGGCGGTGACCTGCTTCAGCGCGTCGACCAGGCCGAGGCTCACGGCGTAGTTGTTGCGCCAGATGTTGCGGCCGTTGATCACGCCGGCGAAGATGGTGGTGTTTTCTGCCACGCCGTACTTTTCGACGGCGGCGAGGTTTTCGTCCTTGCCTTCGTTCAGGTCCAGGCCGATACCGTCGAAGCCGAGCAGGTTGACGGTTTCGTACACGTCGGCGATATGTCCGAAGTAGGTGTTGAGCAGCACCTTGACCTTGCCTTCGCGGGCGGGCAGGATCTTGGCGTACAGGCTCTTGAACAGTTCGACATCGCCCGGCTCCTTGTCGAGCACGAGGTACGGTTCGTCGATCTGGATCCACTGCGCGCCCAGTTCGGCGAACTTGGCGACGACTTCGGCGTACACCGCGGCGACCGCGTTGACGAGGCCCTTGTCGTAGTCGAGCTCCTCGGCCTGCGGATTGCGGGCGAGCTTGAGGAAGGTGTACGGGCCGATGAGCACCGGCTTGGTGGCGATGCCGAGCGCCTTCGCCTCGTTGAATTCGTCGAACGGCTTGGTGCTGTTGAGCTTGATGTCGGTGGCGGAGTCGATTTCCGGCACGAGGTAGTGGTAGTTGGTGGTGAACCACTTCTTCATCGGCAGGGCGGTCACGTCGCCCTTCTCGCCCTGATAGCCGCGGCCCATTGCGAAGAGGGTCTCTTCCGGGTTCTCGAAGGCGAGACGCTGGTAGCGCTGCGGAATGACGTTGAGCAGGATGGCAGTGTCGAGCATCTGGTCGTAATAGCTGAAGTCGTTGCTCGGAATCAGGTCGATGGCGGCGGCCTGCTGCAGCTTCCAATGCTTGGCGCGCAGTTCCTTGGCGGTGGAACGCATCTCGTCGAGGGTGGTGTTGCCCTTCCAATACGCTTCGATGATTTTCTTCAGCTCACGGTTCTGGCCGATGCGCGGGAAACCGGAGACGGAAGTAAGAGCGGACATGAATCCTCCATCTGATATGAACAATGCAACCCGCTCAAGCTATCACAAAACCGCCAGCTATAAGACATCAAGAAAATTTGAGTGTCGTTATAAACTGTCCTTATAACGCAGTCCGTATGCCGTCTATATTCACACATTTATGTTTATGGATCAATAATGCAGAACAGCCCGGCAAGCGGATTTAACGCAATGTCCCGTATGCGTCGGGGTCCACGGGTTCCAGCCATTCATTCGTCGCGTCGCCCGTGCCATCCGCAATCATGAACGCCAAATGGCTGAAAGCTTCGTGAGGGGCGGCGCCGTGCCAATGCTTAACATCCGGCGGAATACGGACGGCCTGTCCCGGTTCAAGCTCCTTCGGCTCTTCGCCCTCAAGCTGGTAGTAGCCACGCCCTCCGACCGCAATGAGAATCTGGGCCGCGTGATGGTGGATATGCCAGTGGTTCCGGCATCCAGGTTCGAACGTCACATTGTGGATTGACACTTCAGGCGCGTCAAGTACCGGCGCAAGCCAGCTCTGTCCGTCGAAATACTGGGCGAAACCGTCATTTGGTTCCCCAAGAGGGAACGCACTGGGATTGTTCATATGGGCTTTCCTATCCATCATTCTGAACATCGGTTCAGAAAGCACCATACAACCTTGAAGCCGCTTGAAGTCAAATCACAGCACTCTGCGGAATGCTCATCGTTCCGAATCAGCCCGGAACACGCAAGCCCTACTCGAAGTCTTTGGCGGTAAGCAGCGCGATGAGTTCGCCGCTGTGCAGCTGCCACTGGTTGAATGGCTCGTTCGAGCCGAATACGGCGATCGAGGCCGGGGACATGCCGAGATTCAGCAGGTCAAGCAACGTCGGATCGGATTCGGTGCTGGCCAGCCATTGGCAGGCGATCGAAATGGTCGGTTCGTGGCCAAGCACGAGCAGCGTGCGATGCTTTTCCTTGGTTTGCGCGAGCTCGTCGAACACGGATTGCACGCCGCCTTCGTACAGGCTTTGCCGGTAGTCGACTTTCGGATCGTCGCCGAACACCTTGAGCATGCGATCGCAGGTCTGACGGGCGCGGGTGGCGCTGGAGCATGCGATGCGAGTGGGCACCATTTTGAACGCCGCCAATCCTTTGGCCACGGCTTTGGCCTGCTTACGTCCTTTGTCGGTGAGCTCACGTCCCACGTCGCTGCCGTTGCCGCCGAACGGCTCGGTTTTGGCGTGGCGCATCGCCAGCAGCACATACTTGTATTCCTTGGTCTTTTTGGCGACCTTCTTCAGGCTCGTTCCCATAATCGCACGCTCCGATCCGGTTCCAGCGCCGCATTTCAAATGTCTAATATCCATTGTCTCAGATTTTCCGCTGGGACATGGCATGAAACGCTCTAAATCTACTCCTTTATGGCTTCGACCTGCGCGTCGAGGTCACGCAGCACCTTGCGCAGCTTGCGATCGGAAATGTCACGCAATTCCAGATCCTCAAGCTGTTCGGCACGCTCCTCGAGCGTCAACGAATCGATGTCGGTCGTCGTGTCCTTCGTGGCACGGTCGCGTTTACGCAACGCCTGGAAGCCCGGAGCCATCGCGCGAGAAACCATGAGGAAACCGGTGTGTCCAATCATCTGGTGATCGGGGCGGATGGCCAGTCCTTGCGCCTTCCAATTACGTTCCAAAGTCTCCTGAATGTCCGGCTCGGTCCAGCAGCCGGCCTCGCGCAACGCTTCGGCAAGACGGCTCAACTGCGTGGTGGTGGTGACGTACGCGACGAGCACGCCGCCAGGCGCGATCACGCGATACGCCTGTTCAAGACGGTTCCACGGGTCAAGCATGTCAAGCATGATGCGGTCGAAGGAGTGTTCCGGCAAACCAGCCGCGACCGAATCGAAATCGCCGGTCCTCAAATCCCACCATGCGGGACGTTCGCCAAAGTAAACCGTCGCGTTGGCTTCGGCGACGCGCGCGAATTCCGAACGCATCTCGATGGTGGTGAGGCTTCCGCCCTCCCCCACGGCATCCAGCAGATTGATGCTCATCGCGCCCGAACCGGCTCCGGATTCCAGCACGTTCATACCGGAACGAATATCACCGAGCTGAATGACCTGCGCGATGTCCTTCGGATACATGATCTGCGCGCCACGCGGCATGGACAGCACATAGTCAGCCAAGCGCGGACGCATGACGGCGAACTCCCAACCACCGATGGCACGCGTCCCCTTCCACGGCTTGTTCGCGTCGCGTTCCGGATGCGTCTGGTTGACCTGAGCCTCACGTTTCGCACTCACCGTCACGACAACGGATCCTTCCGTCTGGCCAATCACATCATCATGCAGGATGATGCCATGCGAAGTCTGCGTCACACCACCCGGCACCAGCTGATCGGTGATTTTATTCGACCTGCGGTCCGTAAACTGCACTTTTTCACCGGCGGCAAGCGGCCCTCGACGCATGGTTCACGCTCCTTCGTACGTTCGTTCAGTATACGATTTCACGACTATGGCTTACGATTGCAGACCGCATTATTCCACGGACAGCAACGAACCTATGCTACCGTATCCGCCGTCATACCGGCAGACGGCACGAAGCGACGGCAATGTGACGGCGACGTCAACATCACACCGCGTACGCGTTCCAACGACCATTCGCATGCGTGACCTTCAAATCCAAACCAAACACCTGGCTCAACCGTTCAGAAGTAAAACCATGCTCCAAATCACCCGTATACACGATAGTGCCCGGCGCCGGATCGTTGCCGGCCACATTATCCGCATACGCGTCCGCCTCGTTGCCGGTGATACGTCCCATGATCGCCACATGGTCGAAGCCTTGCGGAATCTCCTCAAGACGGTGCGTCACCAGAATCACGGCGCGGTCAGACTGCTCCGCACCAACACGACTCAACGCACGCAAAGCAATCTCACGCCCACCCAAATCAAGACCCGTGGTCGGCTCGTCAAGAATCAGCAAATCAGGATCCGCCATCAACGCACGGCAGATAAGCACGCGAGTGCGTTCGCCTTCGGAAAGCTTGAACATCATCTTGCCTTCCAGGTATTCGATGCCGAATTCACGCATCAATGAGCGGGCTTTGGCGTAATCCTCGTCAGTATAGGTGTCGCGCCAACGGCCGGTGGTTGCGGTCAGCGCCGTCACGATGGCGTCAAGAGGATCTTCCTGCGGTGGGAACGCACGTCCGAGTTCGGCCGAGCTCAAACCGATGCGGTTGCGGTAGGAGAACACGTTCACTTTGCCCAGACGGTTTCCAAGAATGTCGACTGTGCCTTCGGATGGGAATCCACGGGTGCTCATCATCTGCACCAACGTGGATTTGCCGATGCCGTTGGGACCGAACAGCACCCATTTCTCGCCTTTTTTGACTTCCAGATTGACTTTGGTGAGAATTACGCGCCTGCGGCGACGGAATTCCACATCGTCCAGTTTCAACGCGATGCTCTGTTCGTTCATGGTCCCCTCCATTTTCACAAACCACTTGGATGCGATGATGCCTCCTGCCAGCATAGTGCGTCGGCAGGAGGCATTTCAGGAATATTCTGGCTATCGATCAGCCGGATCGGTTATCCGCGATCAGACAGGTTCGGTTCTACTTCCGTTCGGCAAGCACGTCCTCGTAGACTTTGACGGTCTTGTCTGCGATGGACTCCCAGCTGAAGTGGTCGCGGGCACGCTCGTAACCGGCCTGTCCCATCCGCTTCGCCTTTTCAGGGTCAGCCATGATGCGGTTGATGCGTCGGCCATATCGTGCACGAATTTGTCAGGGTTGGTGGGGGTGCCAGTGCCGTCATGCAGTTGGTCGACCGGCACCAGATATCCGGTCTCGCCGTCGACGACGACTTCCGGAATGCCACCGGTCGCAGAGGCGACCACCGGCAGACCGCATGCCATGGCTTCCAGATTCACGATGCCGAGCGGCTCGTAGATGGATGGGCAGATGAATGCGTCACAGCCATGTTCGAGTGCGTTGAGTTCCGGCTTCGGCAGCATCTCCTCAATCCAGATGATGTTGCCGCGTTCCTCGTCGAGCTTGGCGAAGGCGGTCTTGACCTCTTCCATGATTTCCGGCGTGTCGGGAGCGCCGGCGCACAGAACGACCTGGATGTTCGGGTCCACGAAGTGCAGTGCCTGAAGCAGGTACGGCAGACCCTTTTGACGGGTGATGCGTCCGACGAACAGCAAGGTCGGTTTGCTGCGGTCGATGTTGTAACGTTCGAACACCTTCCAGCCCGGATCGTCATCCGCCGGGGTTTCAAACTGGCTCATGGTGATGCCGTTATGCACTACGACCACCTTGTCCGGGTCAAGGTTCGGATAGGCGGTGAGGATATCCTCACGCATGCCCGCGGATACGGCGATCACGCGGTCGGCATGCTCGTAGGCGTCTTTCTCAGCCCAGGAGCTCAGATTGTAGCCGCCGCCCAACTGCTCACGTTTCCATGGACGGAACGGTTCAAGCGAGTGCGCGGTGATGACCAATGGGGTGTCATGCAGCATTTTGGCGAGATAGCCGGCAAGGCATGCGTACCATGTATGCGCATGGATGATGTCGGCATCAACGTCGTTGGCGATTTGCAAATCGACGCCAAACGTCTTCAGCGCACCGTTCGCATCCTCAAGCTCTTTCGGCACGTCGTAGCCGACGACCGTGAGCGACCCTTTCGGGTCGGTTCCGGGAATCGCGGGAATGTCGGCGGCCGCGCGCGGCCCGTCGAATGCGCGGACCGTCACATCGACACGTTCCGCCAGCACCTTGGAAAGCTCTTCGGCATGCACCCCCGCGCCGCCATACACCTTGGGCGGGTATTCACGCGATAGAATGTCAACCTTCATGTCTGTAATCTCCTCCTCGAGTCTTCCAGCGTTTCCTGTTCTACTGTAAAACATCAGACACGAAAAACACTTATTGTTTTCATCTTTTCAGAAAGTTCCATTCTTTTTCTGAAAAACGATGAAACAGCATTCTCGCATACCCTTTACGGTTAGTCGAAGTCAAGTAGCGCATACCTAAAATCCGATAGAAAAAGCGGTGAGACAAATGCTTCTGGTTGTCTCACCGCTTTCCATCGTTTTTGTGATCAGACGGCTGTTCCGTTTTGGTCGAGATTCGGATTGTGCTTCGGGTTGCCGGCCGTGAAGAACAGGCTCAGCACACCGACTGCGAAGACGATGGCGACTGTGGAGATGAGCCACATCGGATGCGACGGCAGCCACATGACCACGAGGAAGGCGATGGCCGACAGCGCAATCAGCACCCAGCTGGCCACACGGAACCATTGGCGGACGGAATGGGGTGCCTTGAACATCTTCGGATTCTTGTAATCAGGATTGGTGTTCAGCACGTTTTCCGTTTCCGTGATCGTACTGGCACTCGGCTTCCATGGCCCATCAGTGCCGTCCTGCAGACGACGTGACTTTCCTGCAGCTGATACTCGTCCAACATGCCGGAACGTGCGCGGCCTTGGGTTTGGTCGTATTGCTGTGGCACTCCCCTGCGATTGCGCTTGGCTTGGGCACGTCGTTCTGCGCGATTTGGCATTAGTCACTCCTTTGTTGCATGGTGCTGGGATTACTTTACCGCATTTCGGGTGAAAACAGGTAGCCCGGCTCACTATTCGCGAGCCGGCCACCTCGTTCATACCCTTACAACAGTGTTGTCTATCGCGGCAGCATCATCGGACGCTTGGAAGCGACGATCGGTGCCGGCAGTTCGGTGGAGCCAGTAAGGTACTCGTCGACCGCGGCAGCGCAGGAGCGACCTTCGGAGATGGCCCACACGACGAGGCTCTGGCCACGTCCGGCGTCACCGCAGGCGAAGACGCCGTCCTGGGAGGTGGCGAACTTGTCGTTACGCGCCACATTGCCTCGACCGTCAAGGTCGACCGGCAGCTGATCCACCAGCGTGGTGGTGTCAGGGTGCAGGAAGCCCACGGAGATGAGCACCAGATCGGCGGGAATCACTCGTTCGGTGCCTGGCTGGCGGGTGAACGGCCCGTTCTCTCCTGGAGCGACGTTGACGACCTTCAGACCGGTGACATGTCCGTTCTCGTCGGCGACGAAGCCTTCGGTGGCGGTGGAGTTCTCCACCTTCACCTTGGCCTTGTCCTCGTCGGAGCCCTCGAAGTTGACCGAGTCGGTGTTGTACACGTATTCGGCGCGCTGCGTTTCGAAACCTTCCTCCATGGAGGAGGTTTCCTTGTACAGGCGGGCGAAGGTCGGCCATGGCTGGTTGGCCGGACGCTCCTTCGGTTCCTGCGGCATGATCTGCAGCACGGTGACGTCCTTAGCGCCTTGGCGCAGGGATGTGCGAGGCAGTCGGAACCGGTGTCGCCGCCGCCGATGATCACCACATGCTTGCCTTCGGCGGTGATGTCGTTGACCGGCTTGACACCGTACACGCGACGTGTGGCGTCCGGCAGGAACTCCATGGCGAAATGGATACCCTTGAGCCCGCGGCCTGGAATCTTCATGTCACGCGGCACGGTGGAGCCGATGGCAACCACCACTGCGTCGTAGCGGGAACGCAGGTCATCCCAGGAGATGTCCTTGCCGATTTCCACGCCGGTGCGGAACACGGTGCCTTCGGCTTCCATCTGCTCGACTCGGCGGTCGATGAGGCGCTTGTCGAGTTTGAAGTTCGGAATGCCGTAACGCATCAGACCACCGATGGCGTCATCACGCTCGTATACGACCACGGTGTGGCCGGCACGGGTGAGCTGCTGGGCGCAGGCGAGACCGGATGGGCCGGAACCGACCACGGCAACGGTCTGGTCGGTCAGACGCTGCGGCGGCAGAGGCTTGACGTAGTCAAGGCTCCATGCCTGATCGATGATGGTGCGTTCGTCGTTCTGAATCATCGTGGCCGGCTGATGGATGCCAAGCACGCAGGCGGCTTCACACAATGCCGGGCAGATGCGACCGGTCACTTCGGGGAAGTTGTTGGTTTCGGACAGACGGTTGTACGCGTCCTCCCACTTCTCCTGACGGACCAGATCGTTGAACTCCGGAATGATGTTGCCGAGCGGGCATCCGCTCATGCAGAACGGGGTTCCGCAATCCATGCAGCGGGCCGCCTGCTCGGTGGTCCAGGACTGCAGGCCGGATTCGGTGTGAACGTCGAACCAGTCCTTGATTCGCTCTTCAACGGGGCGTTCGGCCAGTTCGCGACGGGTACGGACCTTCAGGAATCCACGAGGATCTCCCATGTCAGCGCGCTCCTTCCATAACCTGCTCGTACACCTGTTCCCAGACGCCGGGCGTATTGAAATCGATGTTCTTCTCCTCGGCTTCCTTCATCGCCTTCTGCATGGCGAGGAAGTGCTTCGGAACGATGTGGGTGAATCGCTTGGCGCTGTTTTCCCAGTCGTCAAGCAGGGCCTTCGCGAGCGGAGCCGGTCTCTTCGGCATGCTGCTTGACGAGACCATGCACCAGCTTGTCGGCATCGGCGTCAAGCGGCTCGAACAGCAGCGCGCCGTTGGTGGCGGCCGCCGGGTTGACCTGCTTCATGTCGAGGTCGAGCACGTACACGTTGCCGCCGGAGAAGCCCGCGCCGAGGTTACGGCCGGTGGAGCCGAGAATCACGACCGTACCGCCGGTCATGTATTCGCAGCCGTGGTCGCCCACGCCTTCCACCACGAAGGTGGCGCCGCCGTTACGTACGGCGAAACGTTCGCCTGCGCGGCCGGCCACGAACATTTGGCCGGAAGTCGCGCCGAAGCCGGTGACATTGCCTGCGATCACGTTCTCGTGCGGATCGAAGGTGATGCCGTCCTCTGGACAGACCACCATGCGGCCGCCGGACAGGCCCTTGCCCGCGTAGTCGTTGACTTCGCCGTAGACGCGGATGGTTTCGCCACGCGGAATGAACGCGCCGATGGACTGGCCGCCGGCACCATGGAACGTCATGTCGATGGTGTCGTCCGGCAGACCTTCCTCGCCGTAGCGCTTGGTGATCTCATAGCCGAGCATGGTGCCGAGCGTACGGTACACGTTGCGAATCGGCATTTCGATACGCACGGGCTCCTTCTTGTCAAGGGCTGGCTGGGCAAGCTCGATGAGCTTGTTGTCGAGCGCCTTGTCGAGCTCATGGTTCTGATCGATCGTCTTGTGCAGGATGGTTCCCGGAACCGGACCCGGCTGCATGAGCACGTTGCTCAGGTCGATGCCGTCGGACTTCCAACGCTTGATGGCTTCGTCCTGGTCGAGGCATTCGACATGGCCGACGGCCTCTTCCAGCGTGCGGAAGCCGAGCTGCGCGAGCAGTTCGCGGACTTCCTCGGCGATGAACATGAAGAAGTTGACGACATGTTCCGGCTTGCCCTTGAAGCGTGCTCGGAGCTCCGGATCCTGGGTGGCGATGCCCTGCGGGCAGGTGTTCTTCTGGCAGGCGCGCATCATGACGCAGCCTTCGACGATCAGCGCGGCGGTGGCGAAGCCGAATTCCTCGGCGCCAAGCAGCGCGGCAATCACCACGTCGCGACCGGTCTTGAGCTCGCCGTCGCACTGCACGGTGATGCGGGAACGCAGGCCGTTCAGAACCAGCGTCTGCTGGGTTTCGGACAGGCCGATCTCCACGGGGTGCCGGCATGCTTGATGGCGTTGAGCGGAGCCGCGCCGGTGCCGCCGTCATAGCCGGAAATCAGCACCACATCGGCATGGCACTTGGCCACGCCGGCAGCGATGGTGCCGACGCCGAATTCGGAGACGAGCTTGACGTGGATGCGGGCCTTCGGATTGGCCATCTTCGCATCGTTGATCAGCTGCTTCAGATCCTCAATGGAGTAGATGTCGTGGTGCGGCGGTGGGGAGATGAGCTCCACGCCCGGGGTGGCGTGACGTACCTTGGCGATCCACGGCGGAACCTTGGCTCCCGGCAGGTGGCCACCTTCGCCAGGCTTCGCGCCCTGGGCGAGCTTGATCTGCAGGTCGGTGGCATGCACCAGATAGTCGCTGGTCACACCGAAGCGGGCCGAAGCAATCTGCTTGATCTTGCTGTAGCGCAGCGGATCGTTGATACGATCCTCGGATTCGCCGCCTTCACCGGAGTTGGAGCGTGCGCCAATCGTGTTCATGGCAATGGCGAGCGTCTCATGCGCCTCCTGGGAGATGGAGCCGTAGCTCATGGCGCCGGTGGAGAAACGCTTGACGATTTCGCTGGCCGGCTCGACTTCGGAAATGTCGATCGGCTTGCGAGTGGACTTGAACTTCATCAGGCCACGCAGCGTCATCAGACGGTTGGAGGTGTCGTTGATGTGGTTCGAGTACTTCTTGAACAGGTTGTAGTCGCCGCGCTGGGTGGACTGCTGCAGCAGGAAGATGGCTTCCGGATCGTTCAGATGGTCCTCGCCGGTACGACGCCACTTGTAGTCGCCGCCGGTACGCAGGTTGCGGTGCGGGCGGGCGGTCCATTGGGTCGGATAGGCCACGCGATGGCGGCTGGCGACTTCCTCGGCGAGTTCGTCGAGGCCGACGCCGCCCACGCGGGACGTGGTGCCGGTGAAGTACTCGTCGATGACGTCCTTGTTGAGGCCGACCGCTTCGAACAGCTGCGCGCCACGGTAGCTCATGATGGTGGAGACACCCATCTTGGCCATGATCTTGAGCACGCCGGTGGACAGTGCGCGGGTCAGGTTCTTCACGGCGGTTTCCGCGTCGACCTTGAGGTAGCCCTTGCGGGAGAGGTCTTCGACGGATTCGAATGCCAGATACGGGTTCACCGCGGCAGCGCCATAGGCGATCAGCAGTGCCACATGGTGGATTTCGCGTACATCGCCGGCTTCGACCACCATGGAGATCTGCGTACGCGTGTGGCGGCGCAGCAGATGGTGCTGCACTGCGGAAGTGAGCAGCAACGATGGAATCGGACCCCACGCATAGTTGGAATCGCGGTCGGACAGCACCAGGAAGTTGGCGCCGTTCTCAATCGCCTCGTCGATCTCCTGGAAGATCTCGTCAAGACGGTCCTTCAGTGCCTGTCCGCCGCCGGCCACCTGGTAAAGGCCCTTGACGATGAATGGCTTGTAATAGCCACCGAGAATCTTGGCGCGGTCGAGGCGCTTGAGCTGTGCCATCTCGTCGGAGTTGAGCACCGGCAGCGGGATGAGGATCTTCTTGGCGTGCAGTTCGGAATCGGCCAGCAGGTTCGGCTCGGGACCGATGGCGGATTCGAGGCTGGTCACGATCTTCTCACGTTCCAGTCGAGCGGCGGGTTGGTGACTTGCGCGAACTTCTGGGTGAAGTAATCGAACAGCATGCGGCTGTGCTTGGACAGCGCGGCGAGCGGCGTATCGTTGCCCATGGAGCCGAGCGGCTCCTTGCCGGTGTTGGCCATTGGGGCGAGCAGCAGCTTCAGATCTTCCTCGGTGTAGCCGAAGGCGCGCTGACGACGCTGCACGGACTGACCGGAGTGGTTGACGTGCTCGCGCTTGGGCAGCTGACTCAATTCCACGGAGTTGCCTTCCACCCACTTGCGGTAGGGGTGCTGGCTGGCAAGAGTCTTCTTGATTTCCTCGTCGGGGATGATGCGACCCTCGTCGGTGTCGACGAGGAACATCTTGCCCGGTTCCAGACGGCCCTTGGTGACGATATGCTCCTCGGCGACTTCCGGCAGCACACCGGTTTCGGACGCGAGTACGACATAACCATTGTCGGTGACCTGCCAACGTCCCGGGCGGAAGCCGTTACGGTCAAGCAGAGCACCAACCTGGGTGCCGTCGGTGAAGATGATGTGCGCCGGGCCATCCCATGGTTCGATCAGCGTGTTGTTGTATTCGTAGAAAGACTTGACGTCCGGATCGAGCTGGTCGTTGTTCTCCCATGCCGGCGGCAGCATCATGGAGATGGCGTGCGGCATGGAACGGCCGGCGAGGTGCAGCAGTTCGAGCATTCGTCGAAAGTGCCGGAATCGGAATAGCCGGGGGTGGCGATCGGCAGCAGCGGCTTGAATTCGCCGAGCAGTTCGGAACTCAGTCGGCCTTCACGTGCGGACAGCCAGTTGCGGTTGCCTTGGATGGTGTTGATCTCGCCGTTGTGCGCCAGCTGGCGGAACGGCTGTGCCAGCGGCCAGCTTGGGAACGTGTTGGTGGAGAAGCGGGAATGGACGATGGCGATTTTCGCCTTCATGCGTTCGTCGGACAGGTCAAGGAAGAAGGGCTTGAGCTGCATGGTGGTGAGCATGCCCTTGTAGGTGATGGTGCGGGCGGACAGGGACGCGAAGTAGATGCCTACCTCGTGTTCCACGCGCTTACGGATGCGGAAGGTCTTGCGGTCGAGTTCGATGCCACCGAGCTTGCCTTCCGGATCGGCCACGATCAGCGTCTTGACGCCGGCATGCTGGCCAGGGCCTGCAGGCCGAGTCCGTCCGGATTGGTGGGTACGACGCGCCATGCGAGCACTTCGAGGCCCTCTTCGCGCACGATCTTGGAAATGGCCTGCTCCTGCTGGCCGGAAGTGGCGATGTCGCGATCCAAGAAGGCGATGCCCGCGGCGTAATGACCTTCTTCAGGAAGCTCCACACCGGCCGTGGCACGCATGAATTCGTCGGGCATACTCATGAGAATGCCTGCGCCGTCGCCCGTGTTCTCCTCGGCGCCCACGGCGCCACGATGGTTCAGATTGACCAGCACCTCGATGGCGTCATCGACGATCTTGCGTTCCGGACGCTTGTTGAGGGTGGTGACCATACCCACGCCGCAAGCATCATGCTCGGCTCCAGGATCGTACATACCTTGGGAATCATGGATCGTCAGATCTAACGGGGCGTGGAAAGTCACCGAAACCACCTTCAATGTTTTTGGGCAAGAAAAGTCTTGCGGTTCTTTAATGCGTGGTTTAGAATACCGCGCCAGTATGTCAGCAACGTTGCACGTGTCCATATAACGAATGGCTATTTTTGTCAATGCCTCGCAGAGGATTTAGCCCATGAACGCATACTTCGCATGTCATGCTCATGCGCACGCACTTCACTTATGCTCATTAACCCGGTCAGTCCAGTGTTTCCAACAGCTCCGTGATGATGGTGTCGTTGAGCAGTCGGCCTCGCAAAGTGGGTATGGCGCGGCCATCAAGCATTGTGATCAGCCCGTCGTGCTCAAGCTCAATCCATTTTTGTTCAGGAATCAAGTGGCTGAATTGTCTGGTGTCGAGTCCTTCACGAATGCGCAGGCCCAACATGATGGTCTCTTCGATGTCCTCGGCGGCAGTGATGCGTTCACTGCGGCCCATGGCACATTGCCCTCATTGATGGCGGTGCCCCACAATCGCGGATGCGCGATATCCCAGGAGCGCAATCCTTTGCCGTCTTCGCAATCGCCATAATGCGAATGTGCACCGGGACCGAGACCGGCCCAATCGACGTTCCTCCAATAGCCAAGGTTGTGTTGCGACTCGTATCCGGGACGAGCCCAATTGCTAATCTCATACCATTCGAGGCCGGCTTCGGTGAACATCGTGTCGGCGATTTCGTATTTGTTCGCTTCGTCGTCATCGTCCGGTCTCGACAACGTGCCCGCCGCGATCCGTCGTCCCATTTTCGTATTCGGCGCGATGGTGAGCGCATATGCGGAAATATGGTTGACGCCCAAATCGATGGCGGTGCGGACGGATGTGCGCCAATCGTCAAGGCTCTCCCCCGGCGCGCCGTAGATCAGATCGACGCTGGAACGCATGCCTGCTGCATTGGCCGCGGCGATTCCGGCGGCGACGTTTTCCGGCGTATGCGTACGGTCGAGCGTTGCAAGCACATGCGGTACCGCGGATTGCATGCCGAAGGAAATACGATTGAAACCGCCGTCTGCGAGTTCTTTCACATAGTCGGCATTCACCGTGTCGGGATTCGCTTCGGTGGTGATTTCCGCGTCATCGGCGATGCCCCATGTGGCGCGTACCGCATCCAGCATGGCGACCAAATCGCTTGCCTTGAGTGTGGTCGGCGTACCGCCGCCGAAGAAGACGGTTGCCACCTTCGGCTCGTTGATACCGTGCGTTGTCTGCCAATCGCGGACAATCGCCATTTCGCGGATAACCATGTTCGCGTAGTTGCCGCGTGACGCGCCCGCGCCCATGTCCACGGCCGTGTAGGTGTTGAAGTCGCAATAGCCGCAGCGACGTAAGCAAAACGGAACATGAATGTAGATTTCAAACGTCACGAAAGGCTCAACCTTCGGACTTCTGCGCGGCGCGAATCTTGTCCTTGGTGTCGCGGTCGTTGCCCGCTCCGCCGGTGGACAGGGCTGCGATGAACGCCTCCTGCGGCACTTCCACATGGCCGAGCATCTTCATACGCTTCTTGCCGGCCTTCTGCTTTTCGAGCAGCTTACGCTTACGGGAGATGTCGCCGCCGTAACACTTGGCGAGCACGTCCTTACGCAGGGCGCGGATGGTTTCGCGTGCGATGATTCGAGAACCGATGGCAGCCTGGATGGGAATCTCGAACTGCTGGCGCGGAATGAGCTCACGCAGCTTCTTGGTCATCATCACGCCATAGCTGTACGCCTTGTCACGGTGCACGATGGCGCTGAACGCATCGACTTTCTCGCCTTGAATAAGGATGTCGACCTTCACCAGATCGGCGGACTGTTCGCCATCCTCGTGGTAGTCGAGCGACGCATACCCCTTGGTACGGCTCTTCAGCTGGTCGAAGAAGTCGAAGACGATTTCGGCGAGTGGAATACGGTAATGCATTTCCACACGGTCGGCGGAAATGTATTCCATGGTGCCCATCTGGCCACGGTGGTCTTGGCACAGGTCCATCACCGCACCGATGAAATCCTTCGGCGTGATGATGTCGGCGGCAACCATCGGTTCGACGATCTTCTTGATCTTGCCTTCGGGGAATTCGCTCGGATTGGTGACGCGATGCACGGAATTGTCTTCCGCGGTGACCTCGTACGGCACGTTCGGCGCGGTGGAGATCAGGTCAAGGTCGAATTCGCGGCTCAAACGTTCGGTGACGATCTCCATGTGCAGTAAGCCCAGGAAGCCGCAACGGAAGCCGAAGCCCAACGCCACGGAGGTTTCCGGTTCGTAGATGAGGCCGCGTCGTTGAGCTTGAGCTTGTCAAGCGCCTCGCGCAGTTCCGGATATTGCGCGTTGTCGATTGGGAACAGGCCGGCGTAGACCATTGGTTGCGGATCACGGTAGCCTTCGAGCGGCTCGGTAGCCGGATTTATGGCGGAGGTGATGGTGTCGCCCACCTTGGACTGGCTGACGTCCTTCGCTCCGGTGATCACATAGCCGACCTCTCCTGCGCCAAGCGCCTTGGTGGGCATCATGTCGGGCTGATCACGCCGATTTCGATGGGGTCATGCGTCATGCCGATACCCATCATGTGCAGTTTCTCGCGCGATTTCAGTTCACCGTCGACCATACGAATGTAAGTGACGATGCCACGATAGGAGTCGTATACGGAGTCGAAAATGAGCGCGCGGGCAGGCGCGTCCGGGTTGCCCGTCGGCGCGGGCACTTCGGCGACGATACGGTCGAGCAGTTCGGCGACGCCTTCTCCGGTTTTGCCGGAGACGCGCAACACGTCGGACGGGTCACAACCAATCAGCCGGCGATTTCCTCGGCATGCTTGTCGGGTTCGGCGCTGGGCAGGTCGATTTTGTTGAGCACGGGGATGATGGCCAGATCATGGTCGATGGCCATATACAGGTTGGACAGCGTCTGCGCTTCAATGCCCTGCGTGGCGTCGACAAGCAGCACCGCACCTCGCATGCGGCCAACGCTCGGGACACCTCGTATGTGAAGTCCACATGGCCGGGGGTATCAATCATGCCGAGTGTGTATTCGGTGCCGTCAACCGTCCACGGCACGCGCACGGCCTGCGATTTGATGGTGATGCCGCGTTCCTGCTCGATATCCATGCGGTCGAGGAAGCGATCGCGCATCTCGCGCTCCGGCACGATGCCACTCAACTGCAGAATACGGTCCGCCACCGTTGATTTGCCGTGATCGATATGCGCGATGATGCAAAAGTTGCGGATCAACGACTGATCGGTGTACCCGGGCTGATTATGCTGTTGGCCCACGCCATCCTCCTCTGGAAATATTCGACGCAAACGATTCTAACTGGTAGTGTCGGCATGTCCTTCCGCGACACTCTTATACGCATTGGCGATTTATCCGCGTGCCATGTTATCATCATCGTTTGTATGTCCTTATAGCAAACGTCGTTTGGAGAAATAGTGGCAAACATCAAGTCGCAGAAGAAGCGCGTTCTCACCAACGAGAAGGCGCACAAGCGTAACGTGGCCGTGAAGTCCAGCCTGAAGACTGCGTTCGCGCCACCCGCGAAGCCATCGCCGCTGGCGATAAGGCCGCCGCCGAAGCCGCCTACAAGGTCGCAGCCCAGAAGCTCGACAAGGCCGCCGGCGCTGGCGTGATCCACAAGAACCAGGCTGCCAACCGCAAGTCCGGTCTCGCTGTGGCCATCAACGCTCTCTGAGTTTTCGTAACTCACAGCTTGTAAGAAGCCCCGCAGGAAAACCTGCGGGGCTTCTTCTTTTTTACATTTCGTACTCTGTTGAAAATGCTCACTTACGCTTGATATCGTCATCATTCCGATCGGGATGGATGACCGGACGTTTGAGATATTTGGCTTCGCTCGGCAGGTAGGTGTTATGCCTGGCCAAAGCCCCCGGCAATTGAATGTCGAAAAACACGGAGATAAGCCGCATGGCCACCATCAGCACCACAATCAGCACATCAAGCAAGACTTCGGCGGGAAAACTGACGATTCCCTCGTTCACTCCTTTACATACGAGTACCGTCAATACGCATCCAACGGCTGAAGGCACCGCGTACCAATGCTTGTCGCGGATCACCATGGGCACCTCGTTGATGAGCATGTCACGGATGAGTCCGCCGCCAAGTGCCGTGAACATGCCCAGGAACACTGCCGTGGTGCCGGACATGTGGTACATCATGCTTTGGATGTGCCGTTGACGGCGTAAAGACCAATGCCAGCGCGTCCAATGACAGCATGGACCATTTGAGCTTGTCGACTTCGGGATAAATGATGCTACGGCCACAGCTGCGAGCAGTGCGGTGATCACCAGCCTTTGTCGGAGACGCCTGCGGGAGGAAGCGGCTCCGAGCAGCACATCACGAATGATGCCACCACCCAATGCGGTGAGCCATGTGGTGACGAGAATCGCAAAAATATCATAGCCTTTGCGTACGGCGGCGAGCCCGCCGACCATGCCGCAGCAGAAGGTCGCCAGATATTCGATACCTATGAAGAAGCCGTTGCTTTCCAGCGCCACTTCCATGGCCACTCCCCTTCCCTCACATATTTCTTTTCCAACCAGCTGTTAAAAATAGCACAATATGGGGCAAGAGCTGCAATAAAAGAGCCGGAGGGCGGCACGTACATTGCCAGACCATGTGAATTGGCCTGAAGCACGCGCCACCCTCCGGCGGCCATTACAGCTATATGTCAGCTAATAATCGCTAACGGGAAAATCAGCAGACCTTCCACATCCAGTTGTGTGGGTCTTCGATCTCGCCAAGCTGGATGCCGAGCAGCTGGTTGCGCAGTGCGAGGGTGAACTCGCCGGAACCGCCGTCGGCGACGGTCACATCGAACTTCTCGGACTTGAAGCGACCGATCGGGGTGATGATGGCGGCGGTACCGCAGGCGAACACCTCGGTGACTTCGCCGGACTTGATGTCCTCAAGCAGCTGGTCCAGAGCGATCATGGTCTCGACACGTCGTGGCCGTTGTCCTGGATGAGCTGGATCAGGGAGCGGCGGGTCACGCCCGGCAGGATGTTGCCGGTCAGGGACGGGGTTTCCACGTGGCCGTCCTTGTGCACGACCATCATGTTCATGCCG
>ENA-OQDF01000371-OQDF01000371.1-human-gut-metagenome-genome-assembly--contig:-NODE-371-length-18468-cov-1.863257_pt1 | contig 18468 bp, 25 predicted proteins | sample MGYA00242769_ERZ504597 | MGnify/ENA primary metagenome ERZ504597 (study PRJEB26092, sample SAMD00036305) | human gut metagenome | host: Homo sapiens | study: EMG produced TPA metagenomics assembly of...
TTTCTTTTAAATCGGTATCTTTCTGGCATGGAAGTCAGTTTTATGGCACGAAAATAAAAAATTAAATAGTTACACCTATCTAAAAAAGCTACTTTCATAATTGAAAATAGCTTACATTATTAATTTAAAAGTGTCTTATATACAATTTCATCCACACAGCTCTTAATATTATTCATCATTTGAACCCACTTCATTTGATCGTTTTATTTAAGTTCTTCAGTAACATTCCACTTGGTCTTATATTCTTCAACCAATCTGTCATATAAATCATCAGCTTCTTTTTGTACTTTTAATAGATAATCATTTAATTCATTTTTTGATAATAATTTGAAATATAGTAGATAATCATGCTTCTTTAAATAATCTATTTTTGCTCTTCCAAAGCGATTTAAATGCATTTCTTCTACTTTTAAGTTCGGTAATTGATAATCTCCAACTTGAATATATTCTATTTCTTTCATCTTTCATCCCTACTTCTCTTTGTTTTATTTTCAATTACCTGTTGAAGTACTTACCGGAGAAGATGCCGATGTGATGATCATGGAAGATTACTTCTTGATTGGTAATTTACAGTATTTTTGTTGGCGGATAGATTTTGATAGAAATCTATCGATTAGTGAAGAATTATTAAAACAAATTAAAATTGCTATTTATAAAGCGAATATTGAAATAGTTAAGCACATTAAAAATCAAAATGATTTAATATATGTATTGAAGCTCTTTGATTTGGATGATGAAGATAATTCTAGTACACTCATTGATTTATTTGAAGAGAATATTCAATTAGTTACTAAAGGAGATTATAACGAAGATCATCAAAGAATAGAAAAACTATCCAAGGTTTTTGATTACGCAATTAATACAAAAAATCTTATCGATAAAAAACCTATAATTCGATTGTGAATATCCTTTATCCACTTGTCGAATGTTATAAAAATAACCCTGAATAGACACTTATTTTAAGCATCAAAAATTAATGATTTTTTGATGCTTTTTTGGTGGAAATTTTGCACTTTTTTTCGAATTTTTTTGGTATTTTTTTGGTATAGCCCATTTTTAGGGCATTTTTGAGCATTATTTTACTTACAAAAAATAAAACCCGCAAATCAAAAAATGTTGATTTCATGCGGGTTTTGGCGTAAAAAGGGCTTCTTCTATCTTGAAACCCTTTTTTTATTTAGCATATTTTTCGCTAGATTAAGCTAATTCAGCAAAATATTTAATAGTTCTAACCATGTTAGAAGTATATGAGTTTTCGTTGTCATACCAAGCAACTGTTTGAACTTCAGTAGTTCCGTTGTCTAATGGTTTAACCATAGTTTGAGTTGCATCGAATAATGATCCGTAAGTGATTCCTACGATATCAGAAGATACTAATGGTTCTTCAGTATATCCAAATGATGGAGTAGTTGCTGCTTTCATAGCTGCATTTACTTCTTCAACTGTAACTTCACCTTCAACAACTGAAGTTAAGATAGTTGTAGATCCAGTTGGAACTGGTACACGTTGTGCAGAACCAATTAATTTACCATTTAATTCTGGGATTACTAATCCGATTGCTTTTGCAGCACCTGTTGAGTTAGGAACGATGTTAACTGCAGCTGCACGAGCTCTTCTTAAGTCACCTTTTCTATGAGGTCCATCTAATACCATTTGATCTCCAGTGTAAGCATGTACTGTTAACATGATACCAGATTTGATTGGTGCTAAATTATTTAAAGCGTTAGCCATTGGTGCTAAACAGTTAGTTGTACATGAAGCTGCTGAGATGATAGTGTCAGAAGCTTTTAAAGTACCTTCGTTTACACCGAATACGATTGTTGGTAAGTCATTTCCAGCAGGTGCTGAGATAACAACTTTTTTAGCTCCAGCATCGATATGAGCTTGAGATTTAGCTTTAGATACATAGAATCCAGTACATTCTAATACTACGTCTACACCGATTTCTCCCCATGGTAATTCAGCTGCGTTAGCTTTAGCGTAGATTTTGATTTCTTTTCCATCAACTGTGATTGAATCTTCACCAGCTTCTACTGTATCAGCTAATGCATATTTACCTTGTGCTGAATCATATTTTAATAAGTGTGCTAACATTTTAGGATTAGTTAAATCGTTGATTGCTACAACTTCATATCCTTCTGCATTAAACATTTGTCTGAATGCTAGACGTCCGATACGTCCAAATCCGTTAATTGCTACTTTTACTGCCATTTTATTAATATTCCTCCTTGTAAATAGCTTTTATGCCATTATTATAAGTCAAAAACTTCACAAAAGCAACTATTACAACGTTGATTTCTTGTATAAGATGCATTAATTTTTCCTTTATTTTTCTAATAATTACCATTTCATCATATCGTTAGCGCTTACACTATTTTCTACTATTTTTTTTAAAAAATTTTTACTTATTTCATCAGTGCAAAGAATAATTTTTTATTATTAATTTCTATAATTACATATGGAGGTTATTTTATGCATCTAATACCAACCGTTATAGAAAAAGATAAAAATCATCAATATGCCTACGATATCTATTCCAAACTTTTAGAAGAAAGAATTATTCTACTTACAGGGACTATCGACGATGCCATGGCAAGTTCAATTATTGGTCAATTACTTTATTTAGAAGCACAAGATAATAAAAATGATATTTACATGTATATCAATTCACCTGGCGGTAGTGTTTCTGCAGGACTAGCAATTTTTGATACAATGAACTTTGTTTCATGTGATGTCAGCACAATTTGTTGCGGCATGGCAGCAAGTATGGCTTCTATTCTTTTAAGTGCAGGTTCCAAAGGAAAAAGATGTGCATTAAAAAATAGTGAAATAATGATACATCAACCTCTTGCCTCTTTAGAAGGACAAGCAAGTGATATTGAAATAAACGCTAAAAGAATATGCAAACAAAAGAAAAAACTTTCACTTATTTTAAGTGAAAATTCTAAACAATCATTAGAAAAATCATTCATGAATTGTGATCGTGATTACTACTTAGATCCATTAGAAGCTTTAGAATATGGTCTTATTGATGAAATCATTTAGATTTAGGGGATTTAACATCCCTTTTTCTACATAAAAAATACAAATTCCACTTAAAGCACCAAGCATTATAAAATAATTCAACTTTGAACTATCACCTGTTTTAATTGCTTGAATAATTGGTTGATCATACATGATGACTTTTTGTATTTCTCCAGTATCTTTAATCACAAATTCGACTTTTTCACTTTTTTCATAACCATAAGGTGCCATTGTTTCTTCTAAAATATATTTTTTACCAACTTCAAATGACAAATGCGGTGTTCTTGATCAGTTGAAATCCAAGAATCAAGAACTTCTCCATCTTCATTTTTCACTTGTAAATGAGCTCCAGACAATTCTTTTTTATTTGTTATGTCTTTTTTAGAAATATCCACTTAATATCTTCATCAACAACTTTTAAAACAATATTCTTTTCTCTTATTTCAAAAATTTGTTCTTTAGCTGTTGCATATCCACAAGGTGTCAATGTTTCTCTTAAAATATATTTTTCCCCACTATTAAGTCCTTGTATTAAGTGGCTGTCTCATCTCCTTGAATATCTATACAATAATATGTCACATCTTCTCCATCTTTCAACATTAAAAATAATCATTTGATTTTAATTGGGGAACAACTTTATATTCAATACCTTCTTCATTTTTACCTTGACACATATCCCCTTTTAACAATTTTTTCTTCATAACATCATTAATATCAAAAATATGTTGTCCTGTAATCCATTGATCAATTCTATTTTTTGTTTTTGTAGAAACAACTGTAAGCTGTGCCCCTTTTAACAAATTGCCATCTTCTTTTTGTTTATAAACTTTAACAAAAGTATCAATCATTTCTATTTTTTGATTTTCTTTTTCATAAGAAACTGTAAAAGATATATCATTTACTAAATTAAATCCTAAAGGTGCTAAATCTTCATGTAAAGTATACGTTTTTCCTTCTTCTAACCCACTTACAGGATGTTCATTTCCATCACTATACCATTGATCAACTGTATTCCCTTCCTCGTCTATTACTTGTAATAAAGCTCCTTGAATTTCTTCACCACCTAAAGTTACTTTAGAAATTGTTACAACTTTATCTTTCATATTTACTTTTTGAATTTTTCCATCTTCATTGACTTTAAATTCAATTTTCGTTGCTTTTACATATCCTGCTGGACTTGTATCCTCATTTAAATAATAAGTTTTTCCACTTTCTAATCCATCTATTTCATGGGCCTTATTAGATGAAATCCATTCATCAATAACTTTTCCCTCTAAATCCGTAATAGACATTTTAGCACCACTAACTTCTTGATCACCAGTAACATCGGTTTTAGTAAATGTTGTCTTAGTAATTTGATTTGTTTGTTCATGAGAGTTTGTATAAATTGTTGTTGTATGATCTTTTTGTGTAATTTCAAAATCATAAGGTGTAGAATCTAAAACATAACCTTGAGGGCATGAAACTTCAACAACTTGATATTTTCCAAGAGGAATTCCTGTCATTTCTAATTGACCATTTTCATCTACAGAAATAATTCCTTCTTCATTCATTATCCCTTTTGAAACTTGTACACCATTTGAATAAGTAATCATTTGACCATCATTTGTATCAACAATACATTTTCCACTTCCTAAAGTAATTATTTCCCCTTTAGAATATAATTTTTTCAAAGATACTGTATCAACAATATCATTCATTGCTACAACTTATATTTTGTTTTTTTAATATCTTTATCTGCAAGATCAACAGCTCCTTGACATGCATCTTCAAGTTTCTTTTGAAGTTTTAATGTTCCTGTTGGTCTTAATGTATTTACAACAATTTTCTTTGTTATCTTATCTTTTACAATTGTCACTTGCCATTTAGCAACAACAGGTGCAAAGTGATCTTCACATTCAATCTCAGTAAGTGAATAAGTTCCTACAGGTAAATAATCAATAAATAATTCATAATCTCCATTTTCATCTTTTGTGACTTCAAAAGTTTCATCATATCCTGTATAAGAAGTTGAAATTAATCTAAATTTAGAATTTTTTTGAAATTCAGAAGTATTATCTACCTTAGAAAGGCGTAACGCTCCAAAATCCAACCATTCAACTTCATATTTTAATTTATTTCCATCAGGATCTAAATTCCATGAACCTTCTGTTTGTGTCCCTTCTGCACCATCTTTAATAGCTAATGCAGTAAACATTTCACAACCTTTTCCCGCAATATTTCCTGACTTATAATTTTCTGGACTATTTTTGCATGGTGCTGTTAAATAGAAACTTCTCCACCATTTACAGTTACCGTTCCCCCTGTTTGCATCGTTCCTTTTGTTACGTTATATAGTGTAACATTATTTTGTAAAGGAACTTGAATGGTAGAATGACTTGTTCCTTCTAATTTAACAGTATTTGTTTTTTGAAGTTTATTTACCTTATCAAATTCAGCCTTAAAAGAGGCTGTAACTCCACCATCTTGACTTGGGCTAAAATAAGCATAACCAATATCAGGTTGATTCATAAGCCAGTTATAGCCCCATAAAATATTATCTCCATAACCACTATTGCCATCTGCATTTGGCCATTTAGCATTGAAATCTTTTAAGTTTAACCCCATTAAATCTCCGCCATAAGCATAAGAAAGCCAAATATGGGTAAACAAATAAGCACCATCATCAAAGTTACCATGCTTTTCTCCAAAATCATCAGGAACACAAGAATTTAATTCAACTGTATACATTTCTTTAATTGCTTGATCATAGCCTGGTCCTCCAAATCCATAATAAAGAATTTTTCTTACAGCCTCATTATTTTCAATCACTTGAGCTGGGTATTTTCCAGCTGATGGTGATTTTTTACTTGCTTCTAAACAATAAGCATATTTATTATCATACTTACACATATAAGTGGACCATTTTTTCGCACTACTTATTTTAGAAGACCACCACCATGGATAATCAATTTGTTTAATACGTGTAAATTCATGAGGTGTACTATTATCCCATGCTTCGACATTATTTGCATATTTTTGTGAAAAACACATAGATAAAATAAACACCATAACTGCAAATATTTTCATAACTTATCAATATTTTTTCTGTTTCATTTCATATTCCTCCATCATAAATAATTTCTAATAAAAAAGACAATCTCTGATTGCCTACGGGCCTAAAATCCACTTATAAACACAATTCACTTTTACTCCTCCTTCAATTTTCTAAGAATGATTAATTCCATAATGAAATCTACTATGTCTCCACTCTATTCCTGAAAATTCAATAGCATCTGTACACTTTGTTTGATCAACTTCTTTTAGCATCTTCTAAAGAAACATTTGAATCAACATATAATCCACAAAGATAACATTCATACCAATAAACCGTTTGTTGGGGCTTTGTTTGTTGATGATCATTATCTAAATGATCCTTTACATTTATTTTTTCATTGATTGAGAGATTGTAATGTCCTCATTCGGTTTATTATTTTCACTTTCAATCTTATTCACATTATTTTCTTGATTATTTTGAGAATTAGTTGTTTCTTGTTTATTTTCTATAACATTGACCTTAAATTCTTTTTCTCTTCTATTTTTATAAATATCTTCTACAAATACTTTTACTTGATATTCACCTATTCTATGAATATCGATTTGACTTGTATCTATTTGAATTTCTTTTAATGGTGATAAATCGGTAGCTATGATCAATGATTTAAAATCAATACTTTCTAAATCACTTTCTTTTATAACATCTACATTTTTAGGAAATGCCAGTACAGGTGCTAATGTATCTTTACAAATAATTTGAATCGTTGAAAGCTTATTATTATATTTTATAAAAATCTTATATTTTCCTACTGCTGGATAACTTTTTGATCTTCATTTTGAAGATTATCTGTTATACTTACATTCTTTTTAAATAACAATCTCCTCTTTACTCATTCCTGTTGTATCCACTAAGCCTTTAAAATTAGCATAATAAGTTTGTCCATATTCAATATTGATTTTTTCTTTTTAGTACCAGTGTTGGTGGTGTATCTTTAGTTATAAAAAAAAAAGCATACCAATAAGCATGCCTAATAAAGTAATCAATACAATTAATTTTTTACACTCTTTAAAATATTTATAAATCATGATCTTCACCTCATTGAAAATAAAAAACCGCCTAAGCGTTTATAAGATTAGTTAATTTTTTGAATAATATAACCATTTTCTTTAAATTTATCAGCAATCGCTTGAATATGAGCTTCACCATTTGTTTCACAAGTCACTCTTAATTCTACTTCAGAGAAACGAGCAAAGTTTTTAAATTGGTTATGTTCAACTCCAATAACATTTGCATTACATTCATTAAGTAAATGAGAAACAACTTCTAATTGTCCTGGAATATCTTGTAATTGTACAGAGAATGTTAAAATTCTTCCTCTTGAAATAAGTCCCTTATTGATCATCGAAGAAATTGTCATAACATCCATATTTCCACCTGAAATAAGTGAAACAACTTTTTTACGTTTACAATGTAATTTCTTTAAAGCTGCTAATGATAAAATACCTGATCCTTCAGCAATTAATTTATGTTTTTCAACAAGTAATAAGAAGGCTTCCATCAATTCATAATCACTTACAGTTACGATTTCATCAACATATTTTTTAATATATTCAAATGGAGTTTCTCCAATTTGTTTAACTGCTGTACCATCAGCGATTGTACTTACTTCACTTAATTTAACAAGTTGATCATCTTCAACTGCGGCAAGGGCACTCGCTGCACCTTCTGGTTCAACACCAACGATTTTAACAGATGGATTGATTTGCTTTGCTGCACAAGCAATACCTGAAATTAATCCACCACCACCAATTGGTACTAAAATATAATCAACATCTGGAAGTTCTTCCATAATTTCTAAAGCAATTGTTCCTTGCCCTTCCATAACATCTTCATCATCAAAAGGATGAACAAAGTGTATCCTTCACTTTTTTGTAATTCTACAGCTTTTTCATAAGCTTCATCATAAGCTTCACCATATAATACAACATCCGCTCCATGTGCTTTTGTAGCATCAACTTTAATTAATGGTGTATGTGCTGGCATACAAATTGTTGCTTTGACCCCTAATTTTTTTGCTGCATAAGCAACACCTTGTGCATGATTTCCAGCTGAAGAAGCAATTAACCCTTTTTTCTTTGCTTCATCATCTAATTTCATAATTTTATTGTAAGCCCCTCTAATTTTGAAAGCTCCTGTTTTTTGTAAGTTTTCAGGTTTGATGTAGACATCATTTCCACATTCTTCAGAAAAGGCATCACTATGTATTAAATGAGTTGGTAAGATAACTTCATCAAACTCTTTTTTTAGCCGCTTTAAAATCTTCTAATTTTAACATTTAAATTCCCTCCGTTTAAGTATTCATAATTATATCACTATTCTTCGATAAAACAATTATTTTGTTTTAATTTGATTTGTACTTTCATCATAAAAATATTCGTTTTCATCTAATCTTTTCATAAACTCAGTTTCATCCAAATCATAAACAGAAAGAACATGTGATAATTGCATATCATCGTCTCTTAATTTCATATTAATCATACTTACTAACATGTGTATATCTTTTGGCATTTTTAAACTCCTTTATTTATATTTTTCTAGACATTAACATTATACATTATTTTTTTATGTTTTTTGTCTCAAATTTGTCTCAAAAGTTATTCACATTTTATAATTGTATAAAATTAAATATTTTTTATCATATTAATTAATTCTTATTGATTTTTTATAAATCCTATACTATACTGTAAACAAGTTAAAAGCAAAGACAAGGAGAGTAGTATTTTTACGAAGCAACAGCGAGCTAGTAGAAGGTGAAAGACTAGCAGTGAACGAAAATATGAAGAACACCTTCGAGCTGTCTACCGAAAGCAATGCAAGTAGGCTAGAACGTCTCTAGTTATGTTACAACTAGCGGGTATCGAGTACTCTTTGAAGTATTTTCCGTACCATGTATATCTTTGGATTTATATGTTACACGATACTCGCACACTATGTGCGTTTTTTAATTATAAGGGGGATATTAAAATGTGTGGTTTTTTAGTCGTTGGAAGTGAAGAATTTGAATTACAGGTTTTCCAAAAAGCTTTAGATAAAGCAGCGTATCGTGGGCCTGATTATCAACATGTCTCAATTGATCATGGAATAACATGGGGATTTAACCGTTTATCAATTATGGATTATCAACAAATGGAAATCAACCTTTTGTTTATAAAGATTATACACTTGTATGTAATGGTGAAATATATAACTATCCAGCATTAAAAACAAAATTAGAAAGTAGCTAATACTTTTAAATCTGGTAGTGATTGTGAAGTTTTGATTCCATTATATGAACAATATGGACTTGAAATTTTATGTAAATATTTAGATGCTGAATTTGCTCTTGTTTTATACGATAACAAAACAAAACAGTTAGTGGCAGCAAGAGACCCAATGGGAATTAGACCTATGTTTTATGGTTATAGTAAAAAAGAACATCAAATATGTTTTGCTTCCGAAGCCAAAACTTTATTTGATTTATGTGATGATATTATGCCTTTTCCACCAGGACATTATTATTTAGATGATCAATTTGTTTGTTATAATGATTTAAGTGATCCTAAAACAATCGTTGATGATGATTTAGAAACAATTGCTGGAAAATTAAAAACAAAACTTGAAAAAGCCGTAGAAAAAAAGATTTATGTCTGATGTTCCAATTGGATATTTATTAAGCGGTGGATTAGATTCTTCTTTAGTATGCGCCATTGGTCAAAAATTATCAGATAAACCTATTCGTACTTTCGCTATCGGTATGGAAAGTGATCCTATTGATTTAAAATATGCTAAACAAGTTGCTGATTATTTAGGAACAGAACATACAGAAGTTATTATGAATAAAGAAGATCTCTATCAACATCTAAAAGAAGTCATCTATCATCTCGAAACTTTCGATATTACAACAATTCGTGCGAGTATGGCCATGTATATTTTATGTAAATATATTCACCAAAATACCGATATTAAAGTTATTATGACTGGTGAAGTTTCAGATGAATTATTTGGTTATAAATATACTGATTTTGCACCTAACGCTAAAGCTTTCCAAGAAGAATCAAGTAAAAGAATCAAAGAACTTATATGTATGATGTCTTAAGAGCCGATCGTTGTATTTCTGCACATGCTCTTGAAGGACGTGTTCCTTTTGCTGATCTTGATTTTGTTGATTATTCTATGTCTATTGATCCTGCTAAAAAATGAATGTTTATAATAAAGGAAAATATTTGTTAAGACATGCTTTTGAAGGAACTGATTATTTACCACACGATATTTTATTTAGAGAAAAGCAGCTTTTTCTGATGCTGTTGGTCATTCAATGGTAGATTATTTAAAAGAATTAGCTGAAGATAAATACAGTGATGAAGATGTTTTAAATGCTAAAGATAAATATTCATATTGTACACCTTTCACCAAAGAATCATTAATGTATAGAGATATTTTTGAATCATTCTTCCCACAACAAGGAAAATGGATCAAAGATTTCTGGATGCCAAATAAAGAATGGGAAAACTGTGATGTTGATGATCCAAGTGCTCGTGTGCTTAAAAACTATGGAGATTCTGGAAAATAAAAATAAAGCAATGCTAGATGTTTATTCTAGTATTGCTTTTTCTTCGTTTATTTTATTTTCAATAAATATCTTTTCTAATTCTCTTAAAAAGAATTGTGATGTCCTATAATTCCTTTTTTAGGTCCTTTTACATGCTTATGTTGTTTTCTAGAAAGATGTCCTAAATAACGAGAAGTCAACAAATTATTAATATTATCTTCTGTAATTCTTTTCCCCGATACATGAAGTATCGTTACATTTTTAAGCAAAGCTAAACTTGCAAGTCCATAATCTTGACTAATCATTAGATCACCTTCTTGTAAATAAGAAAGAATCATTTGATCAACACTATCTTTTCCTACTTCACACATAATTATTTGAATTCTTTCATCTTCAATAACATGTGCAAAATCAATAAACAATAAAACTTCTACTCCATAATGCAAAGCAAGTTCAATAACTTTTTGACGATCAGGACAAGCATCTCCATCAATTAATAAACGCATAAGCCACTTCCAATAAGCACTAGCATAGCAATAACACCACCAATAAAGCCACCTAAATGCCCTGTTTTAGAAATATTTTTATCTGCCAACGTAAAAACAACATTAATAGCAATGACAGGAATAAATTGTTTTAAAACCATTAAAAATGGTCCTTGAAAAACAACACCTAAAGTCACAATAGCTCCCAAAAACCCATAAAAAATACCACTTGCACCTAAAGTAATCGTATTTTGATAACGTCCCTCTTTTTAGATGTCATATAAGTAATAAGATAAGAAAAAATTCCAGAAATTAATACTAAATACAAATATTCTAAACTTCCCAAAAAAAGGTTCAAAGAAGTTCCACCCAAATAATAAGTGCATAACAATTCATAAAAATATGAACTAAATCAACATGAACAAAATTAGCTGTTAAAAAGCGCCAATACTCTTGTTTATATTCTATTTTAGGAGGATAAAAAGCTCCATATTTAATAGCTAACACTGATTTTTCATCTGAATGATCTATAAAATTAATAATGACATAAATGGCTACGGATATCACAATCATCGCTAAAGTTACACTCATTTTTTCTTCTCACTTTCATTTTTAATCACTTCTACTTTTCTTGTTCTTTGAATATTATTACCCTGACTATTTGTAATTGAGTAAATAACTTCATAGGTTCCTACTTCTTCAGTATTGACTGTATTTTTCAAAATCTTAATTTGATGTGTAATATCATTTCCATTACCATCACTAGCTTTAACACCTTCCATAATATCAAAATGTGTTCCTTGAACAATTTCAACATCATCAATACCTTCAAGCGTTGGATGATTTCCTAAGCTTCCCACAACAATCTTAGCTCTTAATTTAGCCGCTTGATTTCCCACTACATCTTCTACAAGAATATTAACTATATAAGAACCTTTTTTTGTGAATTTAAGAGTTGTATTTTTTGTTCCATCATCCTCTAAAAAATAAGCAATAACTTCTGATTGATCATCTACTTTATCGATCAAATTCAAAGCACTAATTTCTTCATTTAAATTCACATTAAAAACAACTTGTTTTAAAGTTACAACTGGTTTTGTTGTATCTTGAATTTTAATGTAAAATGGAAATTCTACTCCCGCATAAGAAGCCGATACTTTATAAACACCTATCTCATTTTTTAAATTAGAAAAATTTAATTGTACCTCATTAATAACATTTACATTAGCATTGACATAATCTGCCGGATTATTAGAAATTGGTGTTCCATATTCATAAACAAAAGTATCTCTTTTTAAAGTAACGGGTGTTATTCTAAAAGCAAAAATCGTAAGAAGAGTACTTACAACAACAAAGAATGTTAAAACAATACCAATTATTTTCTTCTTCATTGTTATCACCTCTTTCTAACCTATTATACCATCTCATTATGTCTTTTTTGTGAAAAGTACCGTACTTTTGACAATATATTATGCCTTCATTTCAAAAAAAGCAACATAAATCAAACTCTATGTAAAAAAACATAAAAAAAGGATAAGAGTAATTTCCTATCCTAATCTTTTTAATACTTTTTCTTTACCTAATAATTCCATAGAAGCTGCTAAATCAGGACCATGCATAATACCAGTTGTCGCAATACGTAAAGGCATGTATAACATTTTTCCTCTTGCTTTTGCTTCTTTTTGTGTCGCTTTAATACAAGCAAAATTTGATCTTGTTTAAAATCTTCTTCAGCTAATTCTGCGACTTTAGATTTAAATACAGCTAAAGTATTTGGAATAGCTTCATCTTTCATAAATTCAATAGCTTCTTCTTCTAAATGAATTTCATCTTCAAAGAATAATTTAACTTGTTCAACGATTTCTTCACCACAAGAAATATGATCTCTATGCACTTCTACTAATTTTTCAATCCATGCTTCACTTTTATTGCTTAAATCATAAGCTTCTTTTAAGAATGGTAAACATAATTCTGTTAATTGTTTTGTATCTAATTTTTTAATATATTGGCTATTGATCCATTTTAATTTATTCATATCAAAAATAGCCCCAGATTTAGAAATACGTTTAACATCAAACGCTTCAATTAATTCATCTAATGAGAAGATTTCTTGTTCACCTTCAGGTGACCATCCAAGTAAAGCAATATAATTTAAGATTGCTTCATTTAAGAAACCTTTATTAATTAAATCTTGATAAGATGCATCCCCATTACGTTTTGATAATTTATGTTTTTCATCTTTCATAACAGGTGGACAATGAATATATGATGGTACATCCCATCCAAATGCTTGATAAATTAAATTATATTTAGGTGTTGAAGATAAATATTCATTTCCTCTTACAACATGTGTAATATTCATTAAATGATCATCAACAATATTCGCAAAGTTATAAGTTGGATAACCATCACTCTTTAATAAAACCCCTTCAGCAAGTCCGGCATTTTCTACTTCAATATGTCCATAAACTTCATCTTCAAAAGAAGTAATTCCAGTACTTGGAATTGTTTGTCTAACAACATATTTTTCACCATTAGCGATTCTTTGTTTTGCTTCTTCTAAAGAAAGATGTTTACAAGGATCAATATATCCTAATTCTTCATTATCAGATTCTTCTTTTGCTTTATTGATTGTTTCTTCATCACAGAAACAATAATGAGCTCCCCCTAATTCAACTAATTTATCAGCATATTCTTTATAAATAGCTAATCTTTCAGATTGAACATAAGGTCCAACTTCTCCTGGTTTATTAGGTCCTTCATCATAACCTAATCCTGTTTGATCCATAACTTTATAGATCATATCAACAGCACCTTCAACTTCTCTTTCTTGATCAGTATCTTCAATTCTTAAAATAAAATCTCCATGATCATGTTTAGCAATTAAATATTCATATAATGCTGTTCTTAAGTTACCGATATGCATATATCCAGTTGGACTAGGTGCAAATCTTGTTCTTACTTTTGCCATTTCTATACTCCTTTTTTCCTTAATAATACAACCGCTTGAGCTACCATTCCTTCTTGTCTGCCGACAAAACCAAGTTTTTCTCCACGTGTTGCTTTAATGTTAATTTGGCTGATGTCACAATGTAATTTACTTGCGACATTTTCTCTCATTTTTTGAATATGTGGAGCCATCTTAGGTGCTTCACACATAATAATACTATCAAGGTTATTGATTTCATAACCTTCTTTATCCATCAGTTGATAACAATGTTCCAATAAAACCATTGAAGAAATTCCTTTATATTGAGGATCCGTATCTGGAAAATGTTTTCCAATATCACCAAGACCTAATGCCCCAATAATACTTTCAATAATGGCATGTAATAAAACATCTGCATCGCTATGTCCTAATAAACCTTTATCATGGTCAATTTTTACACCACCAATATATAAATCTCTTCCTTCTACTAATTGATGAATATCAATCGATTGTCCTATTCTAAACATGTTATCACCTTCCGCAAACATTCTAGCACATATTTTCTAATTTATGAAGTATTGGATGTTTTATAATCAAGGAAAATATGGTAAACTAAAACATATAAAAATTATGGGAGGACTTCCTATGGATAAAGAAGAAGTAGTAAGTAAAAATTTTATTGAAAAAATTATAGATCAAGATTTAGCGGAAGGAAAATATACAAAAATTGCGACACGTTTTCCTCCTGAACCAAATGGTTATTTACACATTGGTCATGCTAAATCAATCTTATTAAATTATGGATTAGCTAAAAAATATAATGGAACATTCAATTTACGTTTCGATGATACAAATCCAATGAAAGAAAAAACAGAATTCGTCGAAAGTATTGTTTCAGATGTAGAATGGTTAGGTGCTAAATATGATGGTGATATCAAATTTGCTTCAAACTATTTTGATCAAATGTATGAAGCTGCTGTTCTTTTAATCAAAAAAGGAAAAGCTTATGTTTGTGATTTAAGTCCTGAACAAATTAGAGAATACCGTGGTACTTTAACAGAACCTGGTAAGGATTCTCCATATCGTAATCGTTCAATCGAAGAAAACTTAGATTTATTCGAAAGAATGAAAAATGGTGAATTTGAAGATGGATCAAAAGTATTAAGAGCTAAAATTGATATGGCTTCATCAAATATCAATATGCGTGATCCTATTATTTATCGTGTTGCCAGAATGACACACCATAATACAGGAGATAAATGGTGTATTTATCCAATGTATGACTTTGCTCATCCAATTGAAGATGCCATTGAAGGAATTACTCATTCAATTTGTACTCTTGAATTTGAAGATCATCGTCCTTTATATGATTGGGTCGTTCAAGAAATTGGTTATGAACATCCACCAAAACAAATTGAATTTGCAAAACTTTATTTAACAAATGTTATTACAGGAAAACGTTATATTAAACGCTTAGTAGATGAAGGAATCGTTGATGGTTGGGATGATCCTCGCTTAGTCACAATTGCTGCTTTAAGACGTAGAGGATTTACACCAGAATCCATTAAATCTTTTATGGAATTAGTTGGTGTTACAAAAAGTAACTCATCAAATGATTATGCAATGTTAGAATATTGTATTCGTAATGATTTAAAACCTAAAGCACCTCGTGTGATGGCTGTTTTAGATCCTATTAAATTAGTTATCGATAACTATCCTGAAGGACAAGTAGAATATTTAGATGCGATGGTCAACATGGAAAATCCTGATTTAGGTTATGAAAAAGTTCCATTTGAAAGAGAATTATGGATTGATCGTGATGACTTTATGGAAGAACCACCTAAAAAATATTTTAGATTGTTCCCAGGAAATGAAGTTCGTTTAATGAATGCTTATTTCGTTAAATGTGTTGATTTTGAAAAAGATGAAAATGGAAAAGTAACAGTTGTTCATTGTACTTATGATCCTATTACTAAAAATGGTACAGGATTTACAGGTAGAAAAGTAAAAGGAACAATTCATTGGGTTCCTGTTCATCATTGTAAAAAAGTAACAGCTCGTTTATATGAAAACTTAGTTGATGAAGAAAAAGGTGTTTATAATGAAGATGGATCTTTAAACTTAAATCCTAATTCATTAACTGTTATTGAAGATTGTTATGTTGAACCAGCTATTGAAAAATATAAACCTGGTGATTCATTCCAATTTGTAAGAAATGGATATTTCTGTATTGATACCAAAGATTCTACAGATGATCATTTTGTATTTAATAGAATCGTTTCATTAAAAAGCTCATTTAAATTACCTAAGAAATAAAAATTTGGAGATTGCTTTGACAATCTCCTTTTTTATACCAAAAGAAACAATACCCTAAGATATTGTTTCTTTTAATTATTTATTATATTTACGATCATGTGCTGCTGAAATTAACCCTTGGAATAATGGTTGTGCACGGTTTGGTCTTGAAGTAAATTCTGGATGGAATTGACATCCTACATAGTAAGGATGATCTTCTAACTCAACAATTTCTACAAGATTTCTTTCTGGGTTAAATCCTGCAACTTTTAAGCCATTTTCAACTAAAACGTCTTTATAATTATTATTAAATTCATATCTATGACGATGTCTTTCTTTAATCATTTCTTTTCCATAAAGACGATAAGCATGTGTACCTGGATTTAATTGACATTCATAATCACCTAATCTTTGTGTACCACCCATATCTTCTAAAGATTGATCTGACATTAAGTTAATAACTGGATTTTTACATAATTCATCAAATTCTAATGAATTAGCATCTTTAATCCCACATACATTTCTTGCATACTCAATTGTTATTAATTGCATACCTAAACAAATACCTAATAATGGTACATTATTTGTACGCGCATATTCAATAGCATCAATCATACCAGCAATACCACGATCACCAAATCCACCTGGAACGATAATTCCATCAGCATCTTTTAATCTTTCTGCTACATTTTCTTTATTTAATTCTTCTGAATTAATAAAATCAATATTAACAACACTATTTACATAATATCCTGCATGTCTTAAAGCTTCATTAACTGATAAATAAGCATCAGGTAATTGAACATATTTTCCAACTAAAGCAATATTTAATTCTTGATTTAAGTTTTTAACACGGTTAACTAAAGCATCCCATTCATCCATATGTGCTGCAGGTGCATTGATTTGTAAATGTTGTAATACTAAATCATCCATTTTTTGATCTAATAACATACGTGGTAATTCATATAAATTTTCTACATCGTAGTTAGAAATAACATTTTGTGTTGGTACATTACAGAATAATGAAATTTTGTCTTTTAATTCTTTTTCAATATGATGTTCACTACGACAAACAATAAAGTCTGGTTGAATACCTAACCTCTTAATTCTTTAACACTATGTTGTGTTGGTTTTGTTTTAACTTCATGACTTGCTCCAATGTATGGAAGTAAAGTTGTATGAATATAAACAGTATTTTCATATCCTAAATCTAATCTTACTTGGCGGATAGCTTCAATGAAAGGTAAACTTTCGATATCTCCTGTTGTTCCACCAATTTCAGTAATGACGATATCTGCTTTAGAACTACGTGCCGCTGCATAAATTCTTTCTTTAATTTCATTTGTAATATGAGGAACAACTTGTACAGTAGCTCCTAAATAATCTCCACGTCTTTCTTTTGAAATAACGTTACTATAAATTCTACCTGTTGTAATTGATGAGTTTTTATTTAGTTGTTCATCAATAAATCTTTCATAATGTCCTAAGTCTAAGTCTGTTTCTGCCCCATCTGCAGTAACAAATACTTCCCCATGTTGATAAGGTGACATTGTTCCTGGATCAACGTTAATATACGGATCTAATTTTTGCATGAAGACTTTTTGTCCTCTTTGTTTTAATATTCTTCCTAAAGATGCAGCTGTTAACCCTTTACCAAGACCAGACACAACTCCACCTGTTACAAATATGTATTTAGCCATTTTCTATCCTCCTCTAGTATCTATAAAAATAAAAAGTGCCTTCCTATGGAAGACACTGTATTGCCCTTTCTTATTCTAACAATATTAAATATTTATTGCAATAATAAATTTATTATTTTTACACAAAAAAGGAACAATATTCCTTTCCTTGCATATAAGTGATTTTTTGGGAGAGGGGTCACTTATACTTGTTTATTATATTGTCTTCATCTGACATGATTAATATAACAATTTTATATGAATTCATTATGAACTTCTCTTAAGAGAAATTCTTACTCATAAAACTGCGTTTCATAATTTGCTAATTGTGCATATAGTTCAAAGTCTTCTTTTTGTTGTTCATAATAAAATGTGAATAAATTCCGTTACAAAAATATAAAAAGAAAAGGTAGGACAATGCCTACCTTAAC
>ENA-OQDF01000372-OQDF01000372.1-human-gut-metagenome-genome-assembly--contig:-NODE-372-length-18460-cov-1.765505_pt1 | contig 18460 bp, 28 predicted proteins | sample MGYA00242769_ERZ504597 | MGnify/ENA primary metagenome ERZ504597 (study PRJEB26092, sample SAMD00036305) | human gut metagenome | host: Homo sapiens | study: EMG produced TPA metagenomics assembly of...
CTGCAAAGAAGTCTGGGTTTCAAAAGGTCCTTTGAACCACCCTTTTTTTCATCAGAAACCATTTTACAAAACGGTCCGTCTTTCCGGATCTTCCCTCGATGTAGAAGCATCCGATCACTGCTGTGGATCTGTACCGGGAGGAACTTGACGGAACAAAACTTTTCAGATATCCGCTGATCACGGGGGAACAGATCCGCTGGCAGAATTAATATAGAAGAACAGAGAACGAAAAAAAGAAGACGAAAAGAAGTAAAAGAGAAGACAGAAAAAGAGAAGACAGAAAAAGATAGCAAGAGGACAACAGGATGGATTTTTCAAGACTTGAGAAGAGTATTATGGATGTGATAAAGGAGGAGCAGGCAAAGCTTGGCTACAGAAAGGAAAAGATACGGCTTTATTATCCGCTCAGTTCCCTGAACCATTTCTTTCAGGTAGAGGGAGATGTGACCGGGATGCTGGAAAAGCTGAACTGGTTTTCGGAGTATACAAAGCAGAGACTGGGACAGGTGGAAGTGACCAATGAGGGAGAGCGGTTCTGCTTTCATATCCCGGAAGAGGGCGTGGAGTATGTGCATGAGCAGATGAAAGAAAATGAGTTTATCAAAGAGCTGATCGGACTGTTGCAGAAGCATGACTGTACGATGGAGGAAATCTTTGATCTGTTCCGTTCCCATTCGGAAAAGGTGGAGATCCATGAGATGGACAACGGAGAATTTGACTACAGAGTCAGCTTTGCAGATGATCCGGAAGATTCCTATATTTACTGCTTTAAAGATGAAGGCTGTCATATCATCTATCGTCGTTTCCTGCCGGAAGATATGCAGATTTTGCATTTTAAAATGGATCAGGCAGTTTGGAAAAATAAAATGGAATCAGGAGAACAGGACGAAATCAGGAGGAACGGATGAAATTAACGATTCTTGGAACGGGAAATGCCACAGTCACGGAGTGCTATAATACGTGTTTTGTCATCAGTAATAAGGAAAACCATTTTATGATTGATGGTGGAGGCGGAAATATGATCCTGCATCAGTTGAAGTCTGCCGGGTTTGACTGGAAAGAGATGAGGGATATTTTTGTTACCCATAAGCATATCGATCATCTGTTGGGAATTATATGGATGATGCGGATGATCCTTCAGAATATGAACCGGGGAACTTATGATGGCGAGGCGACAATCTACGGACATGAAGAGGTGATCGCAATTCTTGAGAAGATCGCCGGAGAAGTTTGTCTGAAAAAGAGACGAAAAATTTAGGAAAAAGGCTTCATATGGTTGTGGTAGAGGATGGAGAAGAAAGAGAGATCATAGGGAAACCGGTGACATTTTTTGATATCCATTCCACAAAAGCGAAGCAGTTTGGATTTTCCATGGAACTTGAACCGGGGAAAAAGCTGACCTGCTGCGGTGATGAACCGTATAATGAAGCGGAAAAGGTGTATGCACAGAACAGTCAGTGGCTTCTGCATGAAGCATTCTGTCTGTTTGGTGAGGCAGATCAGTTTAAACCATACGAAAAGCATCATTCCACGGTGAAGGATGCATGCGAGCTGGGAGAAAGACTGAATGTAGAGAATTTGATCCTTTATCATACCGAGGATAAAAATATTCTGAAAAGACAGGAAATGTATCTGGCAGAAGGCAGGAAATTTTATCATGGAAATCTGTATGTGCCAGAAGATCTGGATGTGATAGAGTTATGATGGAAGTCGTGACAGGGGGCAGCGGCAGTGGAAAATCTGCCTATGCAGAACAGAAGATCTGCGGATTGCAGCAGGGGACAGGCAGGCTTTACTATATTGCGACCATGTATCCCTATGGAAGTGAAACGGAACGCAAGATTGAGAGACACCGCTGGATGCGGGGCGGAAAAGGATTCAGGACACTGGAATGGTATACCGGTCTGTCAGAGTGCATAGAAAAGGAATTTCCGGACAGGAAGGAGCAGAAAGACTAAGTGAAAGTTCGATCCTGCTGGAATGTATGTCCAATCTGGTGGCGAATGAACTCTATATGGAGCAGGGGGCGGGAAAGGATACTGTCCGCTCTGTGACCGAAGGAATCAGGCGGTTGAAGGAGCAGAGCAGAAACCTGGTCATTGTCACAAATGAGGTTTTTTCAGAATCCGTTCCTGATTCCGTGGAAATGAAAAACTATAAGAAAGTTCTTGGTGAGATTAACCGGAATCTTGCCGGGATGGCAGATCAGGTGACAGAGGTTGTCTATGGGATTCCATGGATCTGGAAGAAAGATGCCGGCTGTACACCGGGGAGACGGGTGGAATATGCTGTGGATCATCATAAGGAAAATACTATGAAAAATTATGAAAAAACCGGAAAGGATCCGGAAAGGAAGAACGTTCATCTGATTATTGGCGGGGCATTCCAGGGAAAATTGCAGTACGCGGAAACGTTATATTCAAAGATCTGCTGGTATGATGGAGCAGAATGTCAGCCAGAGCAGCTTGAAAAGGAGCTGACGAAAATTGACGGGATTGTCCATTTTGAGCTGTTAGTCCGCCGGTGGATGGAAGATGGGCGTGAGACGGAGGAACTGACCGGACTGCTGATGAACAGAAGAAAAGGGCTGGTTGTTCTGATCAGCGATGAGATCGGATATGGATTAGTCCCTGTGGATGCATTGAGCGGAAATACAGAGAGGCTCATGGAAGGCTTATGACAGACCTTGCGGCACAGGCACAGCGGGTAGACCGTGTAGTCTGCGGGATCGGAACAAGACTCCGGTAGAGAAAGAAACGCAGGCAGGAATATGTCTGAAAAAGACTACTAAACGCAGGCGATAAGAAGTGGGAAGAAGGAAAAAGGTGATTCGGAAAATGAAAATGTTGACGGAAATTGAAAAAGTCCTGCCATCAGAAATTGAGAAACGCAGTTTTGAGATCATTACGGAAGAACTGGGAGATAAGAAACTTGTTCCCGGGACAGAACTGATCGTAAAACGCTGCATTCATACCAGTGCGGATTTTGATTATGCGGAGAACCTGGTTTTTTCTGAGGGGGCAGTAGAGCATGCGATGGATGCAATCCGAAGAGGAACACCGATCGTGACAGATACGCAGATGGGAAAGGCCGGGATCAATAAAGAAAACTTGCAGAGTTTGGCAGTGAAGTGTACTGCTTTATGTCGGATGAAGATGTAGCGGCAGCAGCAAAGGCAAATGGTACGACCAGGGCGGCAGCAAGTATGGACAAGGCAGCGGCACTTGGCCGGGATGTGATCTTTGCGGTCGGAAATGCACCGACAGCACTGGTTCGTCTGTATGAGCTTATAAAAGAGGGAAAGATCCGGCCAGAACTGATCATTGCAGTACCGGTAGGATTTGTGAATGTAGTTCAGTCGAAAGAACTGATCCTGAGCCTGAAAGAGACTCCGTCGATCGTTGCACGAGGAAGAAAAGGTGGCAGCAATATCGCGGCATGTATCTGCAATGCCCTGCTTTATCAGATGTAGAGGGTGACAAGTGCAGAGCAGGAACAGATAGAAAGCAGATCTGCTGAAAAATCTGAAAACAGAAAATAAAAGTTTTGAATGATATTATAGAAAATATTTATAACAAATTACCGGTCGGACAAAGGCTTGTGGACACTGTGTAAGACATTGAGATACCGAATGGTATCAGCCAATGCAGTAGTGGTTGAAGCAAGAATCCCCTGCTTTAGCTGTGGGGAGTGTCAAGCAGTCCGGTAAGGACAAATTCACGGAATGATGTGCTGCGGGTGAAAGTTCTGTCTGCGGCTTGTAACCATATAGATATCTCTCTGGCACTCAGGATAAGAAATCTGCAGGATACGGACATTCAGTCTGAGCAGAAGCTCCATATAGGGAACGAGGGCGATCCCGAATCCATGTGCAACAAGTCCGGCAATCACCTGATCCTCGTCAGTTTCATATACGATTTTCGGTTTTTGACCGATCTGCTCGAAAAGAAGATCGGTCACATAGCGGAGACCGGCACTCTGATCAAAATAAATATAAGGGTATGCAAGTGTTTCACTCAATGGAATCCGGTACTGGTCTGCCAGAGGATGTCCGTCCGGTACGATCAGGACGAGATCCTGTTTCATAACCGGTGTATAATGAAAATCGTTGCTTTCAGGCGGTTCTGATGAAAAGACAATATCATATTCTCCGGCATTCAGACTTTCAAGCAAAGCACCTGTAGAGCCGGTATGGAAACGGAACGTTGTTTCCTTGTCCGGGTTCTGCTTCAGATAACGGGAGGCAAGATCCGGGATATAATCTGTTCCCAGTGTCCGTAGAAATCCAAGACGGATCTTCCCCGCACCGGCAGCTTTACGCTTCAGGTTGGCGATCCCTTTATCGAGGATCGCAAGGGATTCAGAAGCACATCCGGCGAGATCTCTCCCACAATCGGTGAGGCTGATCGTGCGTCCATCCTTTTCAAATAATTTTACTCCCAGTTCATTTTCAAGCTGGGAAATGGCATAGCTCAGACTGGGCTGGGTGATGTTTAATTGGCGTGCGGCTTTGGTGTACTGCCTTTTTTCCGCCAGTTCAAGAAAATATCTTAGCTGATATAAGTTCATAAGCTTCTCCGTTCAGATGATTCTTCGTAATAAATGCTGTTAAAATTTTAACTCCAAAAATAGAAAATGTCTATAGAATTATAGAAGATTATTATTTGTAAAATAAAAAAGCATGTGATAGATTTACCGACGGTAAAATAAGCGAATAAAAAGGAGCGTATAAAAATGATATCAGCAGATAAGACGATATCCACAAATAAACTGATCACTACAGATCGAATGGCAGGAAAAGAAAAAAATTCCGGAAGAAACAAACTGACCGATGGAAAAGCAGAACGTGTGAAGGCAACTGCAACAGAGGCACTTCCGGTAGTCAGAGGAGAGCTGGCACTTTTAATTGTACTGGTGATCAACAGTCTTGGAGTTGTTCTGATGTTGTATTCAGGATCGGGGATTTCGGCAATTTCCAGTGTGCCGTATGCATTTTCAGAAGTTTTTTCCAAAGTTTCACTGGGAGTCTGGACAGACATTTTCAGACAATTCTGGTCTTGAGCCTGATGATCCTCAGAAAGAAATTTGTGCCGCAGTATCTGCTGAGCTTTATTGTAGGGGCAGGATTCGGAACCGAGATCGATATCCATGAAACCTGGGTTCATACCCTGCCTGTGACACTGCCGCTCCGGTTTGTATACTTTTTGCAGGATACCTGCTGATCAGTACAGGAATTGCCCTTTCCAACCGTTGTAAAATGCCGATCATCCAACGGATCTTTCCCGAGGGAACTGGCAGATATCACGAAGGCAGCGTACTCAAGGATCAAGATCAGTTATGATGTGATCTGTCTGTCCGTGACAGCATTGCTGACGTTTGTATGCCTGGGACAGATCAGAGGACTTGGAATCGGAACAGTGCTTGCGGCATTTACAATGGGAAAAGTAATTGGTAAAATAGGGGAAGGAATGGATAAAAAAGTGAGATTTGTATCGATTTTTTCAAAATAAAGAGGGAGTACGAAAGTGAATTTATGAGCAGGGAGAAACGATTGAAAGAGAGTAATTATACCCATGTGATCCACCCGTTTCCGGCACTCTATGATGCTGATTCAAAAATTCTGATCCTTGGCAGTCTTCCATCCGTAAAATCCCGCGAACAGAACTTCTTTTACGGACATCCGCAGAACAGGTTCTGGAAGATGTTGGCAGCGGTCCTGGGAGAGAAGATTCCTGAGACCATCGAAGAAAAGAAGGAACTTCTGCATCGGAATCACATTGCCCTGTGGGATACGATCTACAGTTGCGACATCATCGGTTCAAGCGACAGCAGTATTAAAAATGTAGTACCGACAGATCTGAACCGGATTCTGGAAGAGTCAGAGGTGGAAAGAATCTTCTGTAATGGGAAAGCCTCGGGAAATTATTATAAGAAATATCAGGAGAGCAGAACCGGTATCGAAGCGACAGTTCTTCCGTCGACCAGCCCGGCAAATGCAGCTTTTTCATTGGAAAAGCTGATTGAAATATGGAAATGTATCTTGTGAGAAAGAGCGAATGGTGGTATGATGGTTCTGTTCGGTCAGAAAAGACCGAGTGAAAAAGGAAGACAGAAGGGAACAAAAGAAAGTGACCTATAAAGAAGCAAGGGTATATTTGGACGAGATGTCGAAATACGGAAGTGTACTTGGCTTGGATACAATTCGAGGTCTGTTGCGTGAACTGGGGAATCCTCAGGAGAGTCTGAAGTTCATACATATTGCAGGAACGAATGGCAAGGGATCTGTGCTTGCATACACTTCAACGATTTTAAGTGAAGCAGGATACAGGATCGGGCGGTATGTTTCACCAACGGTAATCTCCTATCTGGAGCGGATTCAGATGAACGGCAGATGGATCTCGGAAGAAGAGTTTGCAGAACTGACAGAGAAAGTGAAAGAAGCTATTGCCCGGCTGAAAGCTGCGGGGAGAATCTCCCGACAGTTTTTGAGACAGAGACGGCAATAGCTTTTTTGTATTTCAGGAAAATGAACTGTGACTTTGTTGTATTGGAGACAGGACTCGGTGGAGAACTGGATGCGACCAATATCGTGAAAAATACGGTCTGTGCTGTATTTGCAACGATCAGCAGAGATCACCTGGGGGTGATCGGCAATACGTTGGAAGAGATTGCACAGACGAAGGCCGGAATTATAAAAAATGGCTGTGCAGTCGTTTCGGCACAGCAGAAAGAAACTGTAAGTGAGATTCTGAAGAAGCGGGCAGAGGCATCTGACTGTAGCTACAGAGAGGCAGATCTGAGCCGGTTTCTTGTAGAAAAAGAAGACTATCATGGAATCCGGTTTTCTTATAAAGAATATAAGAATCTGAGAGGAAGTCTGGCAGGAGAATGTCAGATCGCAAATCTTGCAACGGCACTGGAAGTGATCCGTACGCTGAATGCACTGGGAATTTCCGTACCGGAGACGGCGGTGAGAAAAGGACTGGAAGAAACGAGATGGCCGGGCAGATTTACGTTTTAATGGAGCATCCGGTTTTTCTGGTTGACGGGGCACATAATGAAGATGCCGCACAGAAACTTCGGATGTCCATGGAACGCTATTTTCCGGGAAGACGGCTGATCCTTATTCTAGGAGTATTTAAGGACAAGGAATATGAAAAGATCGCATCGATTCTTTGCCCGCTGGCACAGCAGGTTTATACAGTTGATCTTCCGAATGTGGAGCGTACACTGCCGGCAGAAAAGCTTGCAGAGTGTGCAAAAAATACTGTCGGCAGACAGCGGCGGCAGGAAGAATAGAGGATGCCGTGGAAAAAGCGATGAAAGCAGCAGAAAGAGCAGGACAGAGGACGGCAGACAGTGAAGCTTCAGCAGCAGACGGAGAGCCGGTGATCCTGGCATGTGGTTCATTATCTTATCTTGGAGATGTGATCCGGCTGGTTGAAAAAAGTTACGGAACCCGGACGAGAGGTACAGGAAAGGAAGAAAAATGATAGATCATGAAAAGATAGAGCAGGCGGTAAGACTGCTGTTGGAAGGAATCGGGGAAGATGTGAACCGGGAAGGTCTGCTGGAGACACCGGATCGGATCGCAAGGATGTATGAAGAGATTTATGGCGGAATGGAAGAAGATGCGGGGATTCATCTGTCGAAGACATTTACAGTAGAAAGCAGGGAAATGGTCATCGAAAAGGATATCACTTTTTATTCTACCTGCGAACATCATCTGCTCCCGTTTTATGGAAAAGCTCATATTGCGTATATTCCGGATGGAAAGGTAGTGGGACTGAGCAAGCTGGCAAGAACGGTAGAAGTATTCGCAAGAAGACTTCAGTTGCAGGAACAACTGACCGGACAGATTGCAGATGCACTGATGGAATATATGCAGCCGAAAGGTGCATTGGTTATGATCGAGGCGGAGCATATGTGTATGACGATGCGGGGAATCAAAAAACCGGGAAGTCAGACGGTGACGCTGGCACGGAGAGGTGTTTTGAGACAGATCCGTCGCTGGAAGAACGATTCTTCCGTATGCTGGGACGATAAAGGTGGCAGAATGAAGCAGATCAGGACAGAAAGGACCGGGATGGAACGGATCAGAATGGATCGTGTCAATGCAATTTTAAAGCATAAGACTTACAGAAAGTATTACGATCAGATTGAAAAAATTGAAAAGGACAGGATTTTCTGCCGCCATCAGATGCCTCATCTGCTGGATGTGGCGAGGATCGCTTATATCACGAATCTAGAGCGGAATCTGGGGTATGACAGGGAAGTGATCTATGCGGCTGCGATCCTGCATGATATAGGAAAATCCTTCAGTATGAAGAGCGGATTCCGCATGAGATTGCCGGGGAAAAAGTAGCTTCAGAGATTTTGGATACCCTTCCGGAGGGACTGGCATTTTCTGCGGAAGAAAGACGCTTGATCCTGGCTGCAGTCCGGGAACACCGGAAAAAAAGACGGGGCAGAGCCGATCGCTGCACTTTTTTATGACAGTGACAAGCGTTCCCGTACCTGTTTTCCTGCCCGGCAGAAAGAGTGCAACTGGAAGGATGAAGAGAAGAACAAGGAGATAATCATATGATCATAGGCAACAGAGAGTTTGATACAGAAAAGAATACATATATTATGGGAATCCTGAATGTGACACCGGATTCTTTTTCCGACGGTGGAAAATACAACGGAATGGAACAGGCACTGAGGCATGCACAGAAGATGATCGCAGAAGGTGCGGATCTGATCGATGTGGGTGGAGAATCGACGTCCGGGACATGTGCAGATTCAGATGAAGAAGAAATCGCAAGGGTGACTCCGGTGATTGAAGCTTTGAAAAAGGAGTTTGATATTCCGATTTCGATCGACACATATAAAAGCCATGTGGCAGAAGCGGCACTTCAGGCGGGAGCAGACCTTGTAAATGATATCTGGGGCTTAAAATATGATGAAAAAATGGCAGAGGTCATTGCAAAATATCATGCTGCCTGCTGTCTGATGCACAACCGTGAAAAGGCCGAGTATGAAGAGTTTCAAAAAGATTTTATAGAAGATATGAAAGAATGTGTCCGTCTTGCAAAGGAGGCCGGAATCGCAGATGAAAAGATCATTTTAGATCCGGGTGTCGGATTTGGGAAGACGTATGAGATGAACCTGGAGATCATTGCACATCTTGAAATCCTTCAGGAACTGGGATATCCGGTTCTTCTTGGTACTTCAAGAAAGTCGGTGATCGGTCTGACGCTGGATCTTCCGGTAGATCAGAGAGAAGAGGGAACGATGGTGACAACAGTTTATGGTGTGCAGAAGGGCAGTGCGTTTGTACGGGTTCATGATGTGGAAAAGAATCTGCGTGCGATCAAAATGACGAAAGCTCTGATGAGGATGTAACTATGAAAGCAGATAAGATAAAAATACAAAACCTGGAGGTGTTTGCCAATCATGGTGTATTTCCGGAAGAAAATGTACTGGGACAGAAATTTGTCGTCAGTGCGGTGTTGTATACCGATACAAGAAAGGCGGGACAGACAGATGAACTGACTGCTTCGATCCATTATGGAGAAGTCAGTGCTTTTATAGACCGCTATCTGAAAGAACATACTTTCAATTACTGGAGAAGGTGGCAGAGAGTCTTGCAGAAGAACTGCTTTTACAGACAAAAGGGCTTCAGAAGATCCGGCTGGAGATCAAAAACCCTGGGCACCGGTCGGTCTGCCGCTAGAGACGGTCAGCGTGGAGATTGAAAGAGAATGGCATACGGCATATATTGCACTTGGATCCAATATCGGGGACAGTGAAGCTTATCTGAAAGAAGCCATTGACAAGCTGGATCATTTGCCGACGAGCCGGGTGGAAAAAGTTTCTTCTTTTCTTGTGACGGCACCTTACGGAGTGACAGATCAGCCGGATTTTCTGAATGGCTGTCTGAAGCTGCAGACACTTTTATATCCGGAAGAGCTGCTGCGGGAGCTGAACCGGATTGAACAGGAAGCCGGAAGAGAACGGATCATACACTGGGGACCAAGGACACTGGATCTGGATATTATTTTTTATGATGATCTGATCTGCGAGGAGGACGATCTGTGTATTCCGCATATTGAGATGCATAAGAGAAGCTTTGTACTGAAGCCGCTGGAAGAAATCGCTCCCTATAAACGGCATCCGGTCACAGGAAAGACGGTGCGGGAGATGCTGGGAGAACTGGAGAATGCCGGTCAGGAAACCGCTGATGCGTGATGACCGAGATGATAATAAACGGTTATTAGAAAAAATAAACTGTTTTTTCAGAGCGGATATGGTATGATGATTCTGTTGTCTTCTAACAGAGTAGACAAGCACCAAAAATGGAATGAAAGGGGAACAAAATGTTAGAAAAATTATTTAAACTGTCTGAGAACAAGACGGACGTGAAAACGGAAGTACTTGCCGGTGTTACTACATTTATGACGATGGCGTACATCCTGGCAGTCAATCCAAGTATTCTTTCCGCAGCAGGAATGGATTCAGGAGCAGTCTTTACAGCAACGGCACTGGCTGCTTTTGTCGGAACACTTCTGATGGCAGTATTGGCGAATTATCCGTTCGCACTTGCACCTGGAATGGGACTGAATGCATATTTTGCCTATACGGTCGTTATCGGAATGGGCTATAGCTGGCAATATGCCCTGACTGCCGTATTTGCAGAAGGAATCATCTTTATCGTACTTTCCATGACAAATGTACGTGAAGCAATTTTCAATGCGATTCCGAGAAACCTGAAGTCAGCAGTCAGTGTAGGTATCGGACTTTTCATCGCTTTCGTTGGTATGCAGAATGCTCATATTGTGATCGGTGGATCTACATTGATCGAGCTTTTTTCACTGGATGGATATAATCAGGTGAATGGAGTAGAGGCTGCTTTCAGTGATGTCGGAATTACGGTACTTCTTGCAATTATCGGAGTGATCATTACAGGAATCCTGGTTATTAAGAATGTAAAAGGAAATATTCTCTGGGGTATCCTGATTACCTGGGGACTTGGTATTATCTGCCAGTTTGCGGGACTGTATGTTCCGAATGCAGAGGTTGGCTGCTACAGCCTGCTCCCTGATTTCAGCAATGGTCTGGCAATCCCAAGCCTGTCACCGATTTTCTGCAAGCTTGATTTTAAGGGAATCTTTTCACTGGATTTCATCGTAATCTTATTTGCATTCTTGTTTGTAGATCTCTTTGATACGATCGGTACGCTGGTTGGAGTTTCTTCTAAGGCAGATATGCTGGATAAGGATGGAAAGCTTCCGCGGATCAAAGGAGCACTTCTTGCAGATGCGATCGCAACAACTGCAGGAGCAGTTCTCGGAACATCTACAACGACAACATTCGTAGAAAGTGCATCAGGAGTATCAGAAGGAGGAAGAACCGGTCTTACATCTGTGACAACAGCAATCCTTTTCGGACTGTCACTGTTCCTGTCACCAATCTTCCTTGCAATTCCTTCTTTTGCAACAGCACCGGCACTGATCATTGTGGGTCTGTATATGCTTACGAATGTAATGAACATTGATTTCAGTGATATGTCAGAAGCAATCCCGTGCTATATCTGTATCATTGCAATGCCGTTCTTCTACAGCATTTCAGAGGGTATTTCCATGGGAATTATTGCTTATGTTGCATTCAATCTGATTACTGGAAAGGCAAAAGAGAAAAAAGTAAGTGTTCTGATGTATGTACTTGCTGTACTCTTTATTCTGAAGTATATCTTCCTGTAAAAAGAATCGGGAAGAAGAAAATCAAAAAGAGGATGTATCCCCGGAATGGCGGGGATACATCCTCTTTGTCTTTCAATCCCACAGAACGGAATGAAAGAGACTGATGCAGGTGTCAGGGCCTTGTCTTATACAGGAATAAGCCTCCGGTTCGTTGCCATGTGCAGACTAAAGCAGGGCTTCAAACGTATCATAGAAGTCGGATAAGATACATCTACGCACTTACTGTCAAGAATCTTTGTATTGCCCTCGGCAACCAGAGCTGCGATACTGAAGGCCATGGCAATCCGGTGATCCAGCAGCGTATGGATGGAAGTTCCGTGGAGAGGATTTCCGCCGTGGATGATCATTCCGTCATCTGTCGGAGTGACATCAGCTCCCATTGCTTTCAGGTTGTCTGTTACGGTTTCGATGCGGTCGGTCTCTTTGACTTTCAGTTCTGCTGCATCTTTGATGACCGTCGTTCCTTCTGCTACGGCTGCCATGACTGCAATGACAGGAATCTCATCAATGAGTGTCGGGATGATGTCCCCTTCAATCGTTGTTGCGTGGAGTTTACTGGTGCGGACGAGGATATCAGCGATCTTTTCTCCCCCTTCGGTTCTTTCATTTAATAAAGTGATATCACCACCCATGTCTTCGCATACTTTCAGGATTCCGGCACGGGTCGGATTGATGCCTGTATTTTCAATCAGGATTTCTGAATCCGGTACGATGAGTCCGGCCGCAATAAAGTATGCAGCAGAAGAAATATCTCCCGGAACGGTGATCTTCTGTCCGTACAGATCCGTACATGGACGGATGGAGGCGGTTGCCTTTGTACTTCCGATCTCATAAGTAGAGCGGATGTCAGCACCAATTCCCGGAGCATCAGTTCGGTATGGTTTCGGGAAAGACTTGGCTCTGTGACAGAAGTTTCTCCGTCAGCATAGAGTCCGGCAAGAAGCAGACAGGATTTGACCTGGGCACTGGCAACCGGGGAATCATAGTGGATTCCGTGGAGCTGTGCCGGAGTGATATACAACGGTGCACAGCCATTCTGAAGCACACTGGCGATGTTGGCTCCCATGGAGGTCAGTGGTTCAATGATCCGCTTCATCGGACGGGAATTTAAAGATTCGTCCCCGGAAAGTTCAGAGTTAAAAGGCTGTCCGGCAAGGATACCGGAAATCAGTCTTGTAGTTGTTCCACTGTTTCCGACATCCAGAATGGAAGACGGGGCATTCAGTCCGTGAAGTCCTTTTCCGTGGACGATCACTTTGACTGGGAGAGATCTGTTTCAATCTTAATTCCAAGGGTTGAAAAACAACGGATGGTAGCAAGACAGTCCGCACCGGAGAGAAAGTTGTGAATTTCCGTTGTACCGTTGGCAATCGAACCAAACATCACGCAACGGTGGGAAATCGATTTATCTCCCGGTATCGTAACCTTTCCTTTTAATCCGCTCATACTGCATAATTCCATAATAAAAATCCTCTTTCTGTAATATTTTGGTATAGATGATCTGACGGGATCTACTCAGACTTCATAAATCACATAGCGGTATTTCTGAAGTAACTTTGAGGCGTTGGCGGCAGAATCTTCATCATAAAATTCAATCCGGAGAACCCCTTCTTCAAATTCACGGTTGTGGATGATCCCAATATTTTTAATACTGATATGATTGCTGGCAAGGATTGTGGCAATCGTAGCGATTCCTCCTGCCTCATCAATGATATCACAATACAGTGCGAACTGCTTTTGATCGGCCCTGCGGAACTGTTCGGCATGGAGTTGCGGTAATCCCTTGAATCCTCGAACATAGAATATAACGCAGTCTCATTTTCAGCATCAATCTGCTCCTTTGCCTGCGTGAGGGCTTCAATATAATGACCGAGAATGTGGGAAATATTCTCCCCGTTCTTCAGGCAGATCTGCTGCCACATCACCGGTGAGGAAGAAGCGATACGGGTAATATCTTTGAATCCACCGGCAGCGAGTGCTTCATCAGTCCGTCCGCTGTATCGGTATCATGGACAAAATTCACAAGTGTTGATGCAATAATATGCGGCAGATGACTGATCGTTCCGGTAATAATATCATGCTCATTATAATCAAGAATGACCGGGAGTGCCTTCAGGGAGGTCACAAACTCTTTATAAGCACTGACCTTTTCTTTGGCTACTTTTGCAGTAGGTGTAAGAATATAATATGCATTTTCAATGAGATGAGCTTTTGAATTCATAAATCCGCTCTTTTCAGAACCTGCCATCGGGTGTCCGCCAATGAAAGATTCTTCCATACCGAGGCGGATAACTTCTTTGTGGATGGATGTCTTTACACTTCCGACATCAGTTAAAATACAGTCACTGTCGATCAGACTTTTCAACTGGGAGAGGTAGGCAGCATTGTAATTGACGGGTGCACATAAGAAAATATAAGTGCAGCCACGGAAATTATCATCGATTGATGAGCAGGCAGTATGGATCGTTCCCTCCTGTACTGCAAGTGCCAGAGATTCTTTATTTTTATCAAAAGCAATAATATCATACTCAGGATAATACTGGCGGATTGCTTTTGCAATCGATCCGCCGATTAGTCCGAGTCCGATAAATCCGATTTTTTTGAAGTCATAATAGATAGTCCTTTCTGTAAATCATAGTTGATGCAATAGAAATGACGCATCAATATACTTATTTTAACACGTCAAAGTATAAAAGTAAATTATTCTTGCCGCAGAGAAAAGACCGGAAAACCAGAAATAAGTTTGATTATGACAAAAATATGGAATATGTGAAAATTAAATAAAATAGTTGTAATTATAATGATATTTAGTATAATTTACCCATGGCTTGTATATCCGGTTGAAAAAAGGATATACAGAATAACCACATTACAAGGAGGCAGCAGCATGAAGGTTTACAGAACAGACGAAATAAGAAATGTAGTATTACTTGGACATGGCGGAAGTGGCAAGACAAGTCTTGTCGAGGCGATGCTGTATGTATCAGGTGCAACGAACCGTATGGGTAAGATCGCAGATTCCAATACTGTAAGCGATTTTGATAAAGAGGAACAGAAGCGTGGTTTCTCGATCGGCACAAGCCTTATACCGATTGAGTGGGAGAAAGCAAAGATCAATATTCTTGATACGCCGGGATATTTTGATTTTGTAGGTGAAGTGGAAGAAGCGGTCAGTGCGGCAGATGCAGCAGTCATCGTTGTATCAGGAAAGGCAGGAGTCAGGTAGGAACGGAAAAAGCATGGGAACTCTGTGATAAATACAATCTTCCAAGGATGATCTATGTAACGGAGATGGATGTGGATGATGCAAGTTTCCGTCAGGTAGTGGCAGATCTGACAGAAAAGTACGGAAAGAAGATCGCACCACATTTCCAGCCGATCCGTGAGAATGAAAAACTGGTCGGATATATCAATATCATTAAGAATGCAGGAAGACGTTATACCGGTCTGGGACAGCGGGAGGAATGTGAGATTCCGGATTACTGTAAACCGAACCTGGAGATTCTCAGAGATTCTCTGATGGAGCTGTTGCCGAGACAAGTGAAGAGTTTATGGAGCGTTATTTTAATGGAGATGAATTTTCCGTAGAAGAGATCCGTGCAGCGATGCGTACAGAGGTAATGGATGGAGATATCGTACCGGTAGCTATGGGATCAAATCTCCAGGCACAGGGAGTTGCGAACCTGCTGTCAGATATTGTACGTTTCTTCCCAAGCCAGATAAGAGAAGCTGCGTGGGAATCAACCGCAGAACGAATGAGATCTTTGAAGCAAATTATGATTTCGCAAAATCAAAGACGGCTTATGTATTTAAGACGATGGTGGATCCGTTTATCGGAAAATATTCTTTCGTAAAGTATGCTCAGGGAGTACTCAAGGGGATGACGTTCTTTATAATGCTGATACGGATGCAGAAGAGAAGCCGGGGAAATTATATACTTTGTGCGGAAATAAGCCATCGGAAGTATCAGAACTTTTTGCAGGAGATATCGGGGCGATCGCAAAGCTTACGAATACAAGAACCGGAGATACCTTATCAGTGAAGAATAATCCGGTATCGTATGCAAGGACAGATTTCTCTGTGCCATATACATATATGAAGTATCGTGTAAAGAATAAAGGCGATGAGGATAAAGTATCTCAGGCTCTTGCAAGGATGACAGCAGAGGATGTTACCTTAAGGACAGTGAACGACAGCGAGAACAGGCAATCACTTCTGTATGGTATGGGCGAACAGCATCTGGAGATTGTGGCAAGTAAGCTTGCATCAAGATATAAGGTGGAGATCACACTGGAGACTCCGAAGGTTGCTTTCAGAGAGACGATCCGCAAAAATTCAGATGTGGATTCCAAATATAAAAAGCAGAGCGGAGGTCATGGACAGTACGGCCATGTTAAGATGAAATTCGAGCCTTCAGGAGATCTGGAAACTCCATTTGTATTTGAAGAGTGTGTGGTAGGAGGAGCGGTTCCGAAGAATTATTTCCCTGCAGTGGAAAAGGCCTTCAGGAATCTGTTGTAAAAGGACCACTGGCAGGCTATCCGGTTGTGGGTGTGAAGGCAACGCTTTATGATGGATCTTACCATCCGGTAGATTCCTCGGAGATGGCATTCAAGACGGCAACAATCCAGGCATTTAAGAAAGGATTTATGGAGCTTCACCGGTTCTGCTTGAGCCAATCGCATCTCTGAAAGTGACAGTGCCGGATGATTATACGGGAGATGTCATGGGAGATCTGAACAAGAGACGCGGACGTGTGCTGGGAATGACTCCGGTTGCGGGCGGTAAGCAGGTGATCGAGGCGGATATCCCGATGACAGGATTATTTGGTTATTGTACGACACTTCGTTCCATGACAGGTGGAAGAGGAACTTATGCATATACTTTGCAAGATATGAGCAGGCTTCGTCCGATGTCCAGGAGAAGGAGATTGCAGCAAGGGCAGCAGAAGAATAGAACGGATCTTTGAGGGATGATGAGATAGTGAAAGAAAAGGGAGTGTGTCTGAACGGGCATACTTCCTTTTCAGGTTAAGAAACTGCCAATTTTGTTGTACTTTCAATATAAAGGTGCTATAATTGCTCTGTTTACTGCACGGGAGATGTGCAGCAGGCAGGAAAAATGGGACAATATCGAGGGAAAAGAAATGAAGATTATTATTATCGGTGACGGAAAAGTAGGGTATAAGCTTGCCCGGCAGCTTTCCACCGAAAAATATGATGTTGTATTGATTGACAGTGATGAGAAGAAGCTGAGATTTGCAACAGATCATCTGGATATTGCGTGCGTGGCGGGAAATGGTGCGGACGCAGAAGTTTTAAAGCAGGCAGATATCGCCCATGCGGATCTGGCTATCGCATGTACTTCGGAGGACGAGTGCAATATGCTCAGTTGTCTGATCGCAAGGAAGCTTGGAGCAAGACATACGATCGCCCGTGTCCGTAACCCAATTTATTATCGTCAGATCGGACTCTTAAAGGAAGATCTTCATCTTAGCATGGCAGTGAATCCGGAGCTGATCGTAGCTGATGAGATCAGCCGGCTTCTGATCTTCCCGGATGCAAGTCAGATCGAGACATTTGTTAAGGGGAGAATGGAACTGCTGGAACTTCCGGTCAGTGCAAACGGAGTTCTGGAAGGACTGCGATTATCTGATATGTATAGAAGTTTCAGATCCGTCTGCTTGTCTGTGCAGTGGAGCGTGGAGAAGATGTGAGGATTCCTGATGGAGAATATGTCCTGAAAGCAGGAGATCGTCTCCATATTGCAGCATCTCATAAAGATCTGGAGCGGTTTTTCAAAGCCAACGGTAAGAGAAGAGAGAAGATAAAGAAAGTAATCATCTGTGGCGGAGGAAGGGTCGGATATTATCTGGCAGCCCAGCTTTCCACTCTCGGAATGCAGGTAAAGATCATTGAAGAAAATGCGAGACGCTGTGAGGAGTTGTGCGAACTGCTTCCAAAGGCAACCATCATCAATGGGGATGCAACAGACCATGATCTTCTTGTGGAAGAAGGGGTGGAGGAGGCAGATGCCTTTGTTGCCTGACCGGGATGGATGAGGAAAATATCATCCTGTCCCTGTATGCAAAGAGCCAGAATGTGGACAAGATCGTTGCAAAAGTCAATGAAGACCGTCGTGCGAGAATGGTAGAAGAATTTGGAATTGACAGTATTGTATCTGTCAAGACGGCAACTGCGGATGCAATCATGAGCTATGTGCGGGCAAGAAAAAATTCCCAGGCAAGTGCCAATATTGAGACGATGTATCAACTGGTAGATGATAAGGTAGAGGCTTTAGAATTTATAATAAAATCTGCAACAGAATATACAGGAATCCCTCTGAAGGATCTGGCACTTAAGCCGAATAATCTGATCGTATGTATCGGACGAAAAAGGCAGATCATTCTGCCGAGTGGAGAAGACTGTATTGAAGTCGGTGACAGTGTGGTTGTTATTACGATGGAGAAGCACATTGAAGATATCAGGGATATAATGATGTAGGTGCAGTGTGATGAATAAAAGAATGATTTTTTACATTTTGGGGAAAATGATGGGAGTTGAGGGAATTGTCCTTTTGATCCCGGCATTTGTTTCCCTTCTCTATCAGGAAAAAGTGGATTTTCTTTCCTGATCGTATCGGCAGTCCTGATACTGATCTATTTTGTACTGGGAAGAAAAGAACCAAAGTCAAAGCGGATCTACAGTAAAGAGGGA
>ENA-OQDF01000373-OQDF01000373.1-human-gut-metagenome-genome-assembly--contig:-NODE-373-length-18453-cov-5.947615_pt1 | contig 18453 bp, 25 predicted proteins | sample MGYA00242769_ERZ504597 | MGnify/ENA primary metagenome ERZ504597 (study PRJEB26092, sample SAMD00036305) | human gut metagenome | host: Homo sapiens | study: EMG produced TPA metagenomics assembly of...
TACATTGGCTTTAGCACGAATAAGCCCTACTGTACGCACCACAAGTCCACGCATGGTTTGTTCCTCAAACCCGAATACATGCTCGACAAGGCAACGTGTCTTGGATTTTTTCCTATTGTCTGATTTCTGCTCCTTGGTAAGCGGACGGTTACGGTAGCCCTTTTCGCAAATTATCGGATTCATCTTATGCTGTTTTACAATCTCCTCTTGTCCGACATAACCGGCGTCCAAATACAAGTCCTTGCCTTCGTCTTTTTCATCCAGCAGTCCTTCAAAGCCTTTGGAATCATGCACTTCTGCCGACGTGGTATCATAAGAAAGTATGATCTTATTGCGTTTCTCAACTTTAGTATGCTGCTTGTAGCCGTAAAAAGTCTCATCACGCTTCTTTGTCCAGCGGGCATCTACATCCTTGTGGCACTTCTTGTGGGGATTGTCATTCCACAACTTATTACCCGCTCCCTGTTTTATCTGCTCATTTTCATCACGGGTGTTACGTTGGCGAGGGGCAATAACAAAACTGGCATCAATGATGCGACCCTCATTGAATTGCAGACCCTTACTTTCCATGAAACTATGAAATTCCGAAAAAAGCTTGTCATAAACGCCTGTATTTGTCAGGAGTTCGCGATACTTCCACACCGTCTTCTCGTCAGGAACATCGTCAACACATTCAATACCAAGAAACTTGCGGAAACTCGTACGGTCAACTATCTGATACTCTATCTGATGGTCACTCAAACCATAATAACGCTGAAGAAACAAGACCTTGAACATCAGCACACAGTCTATCGGCGGACGACCGGCATTACTTTTGCGCTCTCCGGTAAAAAGGGCTGATTCAAGAGTAGGACGAAAGATCTCAAAATCAACATACTGAGACAACATTTCAAGAGGATTGCCCATTTCATTCAAACGCAATTCACGATTCTCTGACTCAAATAGTTGATTATAACGAAGCTTACGGTATCGGGATAACTTGTTCATTATAAAATTCTTATTTTCTGCAAATTACGCTCTTGGAACCATATAAACAACTGTACTACAATATTTTAATTTATAGAACTCCTCTATATAGATTTTTCTCTGTCCGGGCTATATTAAAAGCGGTGATCGGCTTATATGGATACTCATGCCAATTGGCATGGGTGAGGAACTCACGTTGGGATTGCACCTCAAGAATCGGTTCTATGGATGTTATATCGAGTACATCCAGAACGGGGATAACAGGAACTTTCAGTCTTTTCATTTTAACTATAGATTTGAAGTAAAGGCCATTGTAAGTAGGAGGTCAATAAAACCGATAGGGCACCGATAATAGACAATACGATAATGACAGAGCCCACGATCCGGTTCAGTAACCAAATACCTCTAACGTTGAACCATTTTCTCAGTTTTCCAATAATATATGTTATGCCGAACCACCAAAGAACGGCCCCTAACCCTATGCAAACAATGCCCAATACCAGCAGCCAAAACGAATGTTCAGGCAGCACGAAACCAAACCGGGCGAATAATCCTATATAGAGCAAGACGATTAACACGTTGCTAAAGGTAAGTAGAAAAGCTGTAATAAAGTCTTGGGTGAACGATAATTTTTTTCTCGGTGTTTCTTTAGGTTCCTAGTCGGGTTGCTTTGGAAGATATAATACCCGAAAATGCCGAGAACGATACTTCCGATCAATTGCAGGGGCGCTTGGTTCGCCTCCACGAAGTTGACCACAACTCCCATGCCCAGACAAGTCAGTGCCGCATAAATCACGTCGGATAGAGCGGCCCCTAATCCGGTGACGAACCCGTGCCAACGTCCTTTATTTAGTGTTCTTTGTATACAGAGCATACCGATGGGGCCATGGGGGCCGAAACCAATACACCTATAATGATTCCTTTACTAACGATTCCTAGCATTAAGTTGAGTCTCTTCTAGTTTCTCGGGCAAAGATACATCCATTCCGCGATAAAAAAAGGTAAAAAACGTAAGATACTGTAGGGACGAGGCTCGCTCGTCCCTTATTTCGGGAAATTGGGACTGTACAATAGGGTCGTATCGAGAGTCATCAATTTACCGTCTTTCACGAATGAATCTCCTCGCTCGGACAGATGCTCTACCATCATCTTGCGTAATTCGGACAACTTATTCTGATAGGCTGCGTCCTCACTAAGGTTATGTGTCTCTCCCGGGTCTTCCCGTAAATCGAACAACTGCTCGCTTCCGTTGTGGAAATTCCAGATATACTTAATCTTTCCATCGGTAAGGGCTGCCCAGTAATTATCGTCGCTATAGCAAGTGGCATGCTCCATGTCTATATAGGGGCGCCATTGTTCCTGCTGGCCTTGGATCAGCTTGAGTAAAGACCGCCCGTCCATATCGGGAGGAACCGACCCGCCGGCGATATCGATAAAGGTAGGCAAGAAGTCTCTCAGTTCTACAGGTTGTTCTATGCTGCTTCCGTCCGGTATGGATTTGGATATACCGGCGGGCCATTTTACGATATAAGGAATATGGGCCGAACCCTCGTATGGATAGTTTTCCGCCAATGATAATGATCGCCCAACATATCGCCATGATCCGCCGTGAAACAAATCAGGGCATTGTCGTACATACCTTTGTCTTTTAGGGTCTGGATGATTTGCCCTACTTGATCGTCGATAAAGGTGATATTGGCGTAATAATGGCGACGGGAGTTTATGGCATACGCATCCCCGAAATTACCGAATGGGGCATCCGATGCTCCTTGGAGAGGATCTTTTGGCTCGGCGTATTGTCCGCACCAATCTCCTATATGGGGTTTCGGGATATCCGTGTCCTTATACATATCCAGATAACGTAGAGGCGGATCATAAGGACTATGCGGGCGGGCGAATGATACCTTAAGGAATAAGGCTTGTCGTTGTCGTAGTTCCGGATCAACTCGCAAGCGGTCTGTCCGGTCCAAGCCGTAGGATGAAGCCGTTCGTCTAACTTATAGACACCGGCGGCATGGTCGTTCCAGCCGATACCCGTAAGATCCGGGTCTTTGCCGGGTGCCTGCAATTGAAACCATTCCCGGTAATCGCTGATGAAATCGGGACTTTCCACCCGGCCACTCTCGTCGATCAAGGTCGCGTGGAATCCGTGAAGTGCTTTCTGCGGAAACCAATGCATCTTACCGATCCCGAAGGTATAATACCCCAGATTCCGCATCATCTGAGGCATCTCGTAACGATACTTCAAGGCCATGCGTCCGTATCCCAGCATACCATGATGCCAAGGAGACATCCCGGTCAATAAACCGGCCCGTCCCGGAGTGCTACTTGGAGCGGAGGAATATCCGCTCACGAACAACGAGCCTTCTTGCGCCAGCCGGTCGATATTCGGTGAGATCACCGCCTTGTTTCCCATGCAGCCGAGGCGTCGCCACGTTGTTGATCGGTCATGATCAGGATGATATGCGGCTTACCGCTCTTTACGGGCATGGCGGGAGAGACGGCGGTCTCTGCCTCTTTCCCGCTTTTGCTATGCGTCATCCCCGGAAGTGTCGCGCCCAGCCCGATTCCGAGGGATGACTTAATGAAGTTTCTCCTTTCCATTATTTAGCCTTGATTGTGTGATCCCGAACTCCTTTTAAAATTCCCTGCAATTGGAAAACGATCTCCGGATGTTGCAAGGCCTTGTTTCCTTCCTCGTAGACCTTCGTCATGTCGTATAACTGAGGCTCGGGGGAATATCCGGTCTCAATCTTCTCATATTCCATGATAGCGGAACCTACGCTCGGCTCGATATATTTCCAATCTTTCGTACGGACGGAGAGTGCCTTATTAAGCGCTTGCTCGATTACCCACGGGCGGTCTTCCTTGCTTTTCCCGATCCAAGTATCCAGATAATCATAGCTATCCGGCGCGCTTCCTTCCGGAAGACGGGAATTCGTCAGTGAGGCAAGGGAGGCGAACCAGTCGATCTGGCTCACTAGCGCATCTGATACGGCGGCTTGCTTGTCTCCTTTGGCCAATGTACGATAGCCGGGATACGGGTTCCCCCTTCGAAGGCACTGTATTTATTACCTCTAAGCGGTCCGGCGGGTTTATGATCGCCTAATAGCTCCACGGCCCGGTCCGCGTAACCATCGTCTACGACAGGTCCGTTGTCGCTTGACAAGATGATCAAGGTGTTTTCCGTCAATCCCATCTCATCCAATGTTTTCATCAATTGGCCTACGCTCCAGTCGAATTGCTCGATAGCGTCGCCCCTCACGCCCATCGGTTCTTTCCCCGGAAACGGTCGTGCGGGAAGCGGGGTACATGCACGTCGTTCGTGGCGAAATACATGAAGAAAGGCTTCTCTTTATTCTCTTTGATAAAATCGATGGCGTGTGTCACGATAGAATCGGCGATATTCTCGTCTTTCCAAAGCGCCTTGCCGCCACCTTTCATGTAACCGATACGGCTGATTCCGTTTACGATGGATTGGTCGTGCCCGAAACTAGGCTTCTGGTTGTATAATAATTCCGGATTATCTTTTCCGGTCGGCTCTCCGGGAAAGTTCTTCTGGTAACTGACATAGATCGGGGCATCCGGATCGTAGTTCGCCACCTGCCCGTTCTCGATGAATACGCAGGGGACGCGGTCTGCCGTCGCCGCCATGATATAGGAATAATCAAATCCCAGATCGCCAAGGGCGGTGGGGAGTGGGGCGTTCCAGTCTTGCTCGCCCGCTTTGTCTCCTAGGCCAAGATGCCATTTGCCGATAGCGGCCGTGGCGTATCCCGCGTTCTTGAACATATCGGCTATCGTATAACGCTCCGGTCGTATGATCATTCCGGCGTTTCCTGCGGCGATGTCCGTTCCCGGGCGGCGCATGCGTACTCTCCGGTTAGCATGGAATATCGGGAGGGCGTACTGGTAGAGGCGGTTGCGTGAGCGTTGGTGAAGCGGATACCGTTCTTGGCGAGCCGGTTGATATTCGGGGTTTTCACTTGCGTGCCGTCGTAGCATTCCAAGTCTCCATATCCCAAGTCATCCGCATAGATGAACAATACGTTTGGCGTTCTAGGTGTAATGTCTTGTCTCTGTTGGGCTTTTGCGATACCGGCTGTAAGAAGCGAGGCACCGATCCCTACGATAAGTGTTGATTTCATGTTGTTTATTATTTAGATGTTCTATAAAGAGTTTGTATTATGACTCTATTTCGTTATCAAAATCAAGAAGGTTATCTGTCTGGTATTTATCAAAATCGGATTGGAATAGACGGTCTTGAATGATACGGTATTTCTCAAATCTTTTCTTATCAACGACATAGCCGCGAATGGCAAACTTGTAATATTTAGTTGCGTAGCTTTTGCCATCGGAAGCAGTTCGTCGGAATTTCCGACAGACTGAGTCTTCTTGTAATTCTTGGCTTTGAAATATATTTTGTAGATGTTCCGTGATAGTGGAACGGCTTTTATCGAACAATACGGCAATAGCATCCTGCGTCAGCCAAAGGCTTTCGTCTTGATATAAGACTTCTATACCTTCTTCTTTATTTTCTATTTGGAAAATAAAGAATTCAGCCGTGCTGTTGTGTATCTGCAATTTCTTATTCATGGCATGTTCTATGGACATTAATTATATACAAAAATAACCAAATTATTTCAGAATCAGGGTAACTACACCAAAATATCTATGAGATGGAGCTTAGGAAGAAATGCTTTTTGGCTCTGGTTAAAAGGGGGGCTTATCGTATATTTTCATGTACGCTCTTGCTCCTTATCGAATGATGCTGTAAAAAGTCGTACGTGTTTCCCGAAAAACATGTACGACTTTTACAGAAACACGTACGTGTTTTTCAAAAATCACAATCGTGTTTTTTAAGGTGTTGATATTAAACAATTTATATATTTGTGCCATTTGTATACCTTATTGTATATTATTATTACCAAGACGGAACACGCACTGCCTATACAAGAGTGGGTAATATTGATATTGAAGGGTATGCACATGACATGGGATTCACTTCCTACCCAAGTGGATGCCAGCAAACATTCTTGTAAATGAAGAAAAGTTCGGAGAGTGAGTTCGGAGACACTGCGGATAAGCCTAAAATATAGGTAGAACAGCACAGAAGATCATCGACCTTGTCATTTCCGACCTTTCTATGTCAGCCGAAGCTATGGCTTATAAAATTAGGTATAAGTTCCCGTGCTGTAGAAAAACAAATCGCAAAATTGCGTTCTATGGGTATATTGTCTCGTGAAGGCGCAGACTTTGGTGGTTATTGGCGTATTATTTTAAGTTACCATTTTGAGGGGATGAGACGCAGCACGCTGCGTCTCTACAACTGGAGACAAAATTGGGCGAAAAAAGTAAGTTAGCTTGCTTTGGAAGTGAGGTATTGGAGTTTGAAAATCAAATAAAATATTATACATTTGCATGACTGGATAAGTCAAAGCGAATAATTGGTATCAAACAATGATAAACTAAAAAACATATGGATTATCTTAGGTTGAAATATTATTAATACGTATATTTGCGACAAGAAAAGGCTTTTTAATTAAGAGCCTCGTGTTGCGTGTGATATTTGTGCTGTAGGACGAAAATCGGCTAATTTTCTTAAATCTCCCTATGCACGAAGAAGGCCCCGCAACCCTTTACTGGATATACGTGTTATCTATGCTAATATAGTATGGATATATTTTGTATACAGATAAAGGGGGCGTGTGGCTGACTTTATTGGGAGTTGGGTCTTAGCCGAACCTTCGTCTACATAAATGTTCAGTCCTCGCCCTTCCTTTATTTTATAAGAAAGGACCACTACTTAACAAAAGCCATATAGCGCTCGTCTTTACGAAGGACATCTTTTCTAAAACATGTCTGGATCTTGTAAATCTAATAATTAATCATGTAAAGTGAATGGCTTATGGACGCTTGTAATATTGATGAGATCCAGAATCTCTTTATTTACTACTCCGCTTGTTTCAGCAAGTATTTTCCAGAGTTAGGGTTTTATTGTAATGAGAGGGAATTCCAGATACATGGTATCGTGCGGAGATATAGTGACATTACGGGAGTGTCCCATGATGGCTCTTATTTCTTAATTGAGATGCGAAAAGAATACCTGATCTACTTACCGTTATTGGTCGGTTCCAAATTCCGCATTTTAACTAAACAAAAACAACTTTATTCGTAATACAATCTTATGCTTATGCCAGAACTCATATCCATAGAAGAAGCCGCCCGTATTACCGGTTTCCCGTACGAGGAGATTGAAGATTGGGTAAAATCCCGAAAGATAACCTCTTTCCATACGAGAACCGGTACACGTATGTAGATCCTGAGAACCTACGTGATTTCATTGCCCATATCGAACATCTAGGGATTCAAAAACTATACTTGCAACTGGTCATTCAAGACAAGGAGGAGGAAGCCGACGAGATTATCGCCCAGTACGACGATTACCTTTTCTGCCTACAATCCTTAAAGAACATCTCTCCCCTACTTAAACAAATCATCGCCGAACTATCCACATTTATAGATGATAAGCAAGATCGGTATATATTCACGGAAATAACCTCTGGGGCAAAAATACTGGACGTAGCCAAACGCTGCGATATATCTTACGATAGGATGTGCTACCGATATAAGAACATAGTACTCCGCTTGCAGGAAAACACCGGATTCTTAGCCGAATATAAGAAAACGATCAGCTGTCAAGACCTAGAGATAGAGCGCCTGCGGCTTGAGAAGCGAAACATGGAATATGAGCTGAGAACGCTCTATAAAGCAGTCCTCAAAAGTGGCTTGAGTCTCGATGCTCCGAAATCGTCGTTCGACATCCCCACGGATGCGGCCAGACGGATCTCCCTACCGGTCACAAGCCTAACCCTGTCTCCCTACATCCGTAAATGCCTCCAAAAATTGGAGCAGGAAACTATGGAGGACCTATTGCGCTACGCTAGGAAGAAAGGGCTCGATTCTTTGTTGAAGATCCCGGGATTCGGCCCTCTCGGTTTAGACCAGTTAAAATTTCAGCTGGAAAAGCATAAGATCATGAATAAGGCCGGAGACTCGGATCTCTATCAATACATCATCAATGAACCGGATAGCTGAACACAAAAAGAGCCTCTCTTCACAGGGAGGCCCTTTTTATGTGATGCCGGAAATAACCAATAAAAACTTCCCGACACTACGGTGTTAATCATCTTATATGCTTACATAAAATTAGCAGAAGGCTTTGGTTTGCGATATACTAATAGTGTTACATTCTTTTTGACATTGCAAAGATACGTCGGCCTATAAGGGTGCGCAATACCTATATATATGTAAAAAAGGAGAGCTCATACCTATTAATTGTTATATATCTTTTCATGGAGATCGATTTTTAGAACTAATGATCTTCTCGCTTGTAATAACTAACGCTTACCTCTGAAATAATACAAAACCGTATTTTCCAAAATTAACTATCAAGTTGTCTTGCGGGTCAATAATGGGGCCTATTCGGTATGACGTCTTGAAAATATTCTTCCGGGATACCTATGAGTAGGTAATTAGGGTCTCATTTTACCTACTTCGGGCGATTGTAGCAAATTCTCAGCCCCTGTAATTTTGCCAAAAATTATAAAACGCAATGAGAACGTTAACAAATTTATTAGCGATTGGATTACTTTCCTTTACCGCTCTACATGCTCAAGAGAGTAATATGAGCTCTACCGTAAAGGCATCGGAGATGTATGCCGACGGTTTTTCTAAATTCCGTTTTGGAGGATATGGTGAGATGGCTGCCAGTTATATGGATTATGACTGGAATTGGGTGACACCTCAAGGTACATCACATATGAATCGGGCTACTGTCTCTATCCCTCGTTTTATTTTAGCTTTTGATTATAAGTTCTCTCCCAAATGGGTACTGAGTTCCGAGATTGAGTTTGAGTATGGAGGAACAGGCGCCGCACGGGAAGTGGAGTGGTACGAGGAGAATGGAGAATATGAGACCGAGATCGAGAAAGGTGGCGAGGTCGCCTTGGAGCAGTTCCATATCTCTTATCTGATGAACAAGCATTTAAACTTCCGTTTTGGACATATGATCGTACCGGTAGGCTTGACCAACGCACATCATGAACCCTTGAACTTTTTTGGTGTATATCGTCCGGAAGGAGAGACTACCATATTACCTTCTACTTGGCATGAGACGGGTGTGGCTCTATTTGGTGATTTAGGAAATTTCGATTACGAGTTACAAGTCGTTTCCGGTTTGGACCCATAAGGTTTCCGTATGGAGAACTGGGTTGGCAAAGGTACGCAAGGCGCTTTCGAGGAAACTCAATTTACGCATCCTGCCTTTGTGGCTCGTGTCAACTATAATGGAGTGAAGAAATTTAAAGGCTTACGTGTGGGCGCTTCTTTTTATTATAACCAACCCTCTAAGAATAGTAGCAAACCGCTGCGTAACCAAGGTGAGAAATATCCGCTTACCATCGTGACGGCGGACGCTCAATATAAAAGTCCGAACAATAATTTGATCGCCAGAGGTAATATCGTTTACGGCCATCTGGGCAACAGCAACGCTCTGACGAAGGTAAACAATAACTCATCTTCAGCTTCCGGATATCCTAATTCAACCGTGGCGGAGACCGCTGTCAGTTATGCGGCTGAGGTTGGCTATAATGTAGGTTCCTTCTTTAGTCGGAAAGCCCCTAGAATTTATCCTTTCGTTCGCTACGAATATTATAATCCGATGCAATCCGTAGAAAAAGGCAGTAATAAACTGGCGGATAGACGTCTTCAAAAGAGCGTGATTACGGCTGGCCTTAACTATTACGCATTGCCTAATCTGGTCGTAAAGGCGGATTATGCGCACCGTATTGTAGGTAAGGGTGATTATAATAGCCAGAATATGGTTTCTGTCGGTATCGCTTATATCGGCTGGTTCTTATCAAGATAATAGACTATTAACAAATATATATGTAAGAATATGAAAAAGTACTTTTATTACCCATGATGTTGATGGGTGTGGCTTTGAGCTTCACTTCTTGTGGAGACAACGATGATCCGGGCAAGGACCCCGATGTTGTAACTTATGACTTAAGAATCTTCCTGCGGATTCGGGTGCAAAACCAACAGAAGATCAGATGAGTGCGGTTGTCGCTACTTTCGTTGATGAGGTAGCTTTGCCTACCTATAAGGATATGTTGACAAAGATGACTGCCTATAAAAATGCGGTAGACAAGTTCATCGCGTCTGGTTCTAAGAATGATTTAGCGGATGCCTGCGACGCTTGGCGTGCGGTTCGTGTACCTTGGGAACAAAGTGAGGCATTCTTGTTCGGTGTGGCGGATTTGGCACAGCTCGACCCGAGTTTGGATAGCTGGCCTTTGGATAAGAACGGTATAGAGGAGATTATAGCTACAGGAGAATTCAGCAAGATTTCAGGAGCTGTAGACGAAGACGCGGAAGATGGTCCTCAAAATTTACGTGGATTCCATACGGCGGAAAAGATGTTATTCTTAGACGGCGAGCCTCGTGATCTGGAAACAAGCCCGTTCGCAAAGAATGAATTGGAGTATTTGAAGTTAGTGTCCGAACGTATGTTATCTGATACTCAAGACTTATACAATGGTTGGTTGAAAGGCTTAGGAACTTCGGATGTTCCTTCTTCTTATGCGGAGGCTATGAAGAAACATGACGGTTCTGCCTATTCCATTGGTAATGTTTATCAGGCGATTGAGCTTATGCTGAATGGAAATAATGGTATGGCCGGAATCTCCAATGAAGTAGGTTCCGCTAAGATAACTGACCCGGTGACCGCATGGAATGGAAGTAATAAAGACGCTACTGACCCGAATAACCCGGTGTCTTGGCTGTAGAGTCTTGGTATAGCTGGAATTCCTTGGACGACTATAAGAACAATATCGTAAGTATCAAGAACGCTTATTTCGGCGGTCGTGATTTGGATGAGGAATCCGCTTCCGAGAGTAGCTTGCATGCGTTGACTAAAATGATTAATCCTACGTTGGATAGTTTGATGGTAGTTCAAATTGATAAGACAATCGACGCTATCAATGCGATCGGCTATCCTTTCCGTAACAATCTAGGGGATACGGAGCATATCAATACGGCTACAGAAGCTTGCGCTGATTTAACGACAGGTTTGGGCGTTGTTAAGTCTAAGTTCACGAACTAATCGGACAAGCCGATACGATGAAACGAAGATTACTTCTATTATTCGCTTTATCCGGTAGTCTGCTGTGTAGTTGCGAATCCGAGGACTTGGAAAATTGGCAGGTTAAGAAACCCAATGGGCAGGTAGCTTCCGAGAAGGAGTTGTCCGCGGGTATCTCAACCATTTTCTCCAATGCCCCGGATGCGTACGATACGCAGGCAAACTGGGTTACGGGCGAATTAGAGACGCGATTTAATCGTGGTGATGGATTGTACGACGATGCTCGCGGTGTTGAGAATGTGGATGGTGGAGGACTAGGGCCGCTTTATGCCGGATATTCTTGCGGTTCCTGTCATAAAAGTACCGGGCGGACCCGTCCGGCTATAGCTGATGGAGGTTCCGGCCCCGGCTTCTCATCCATGCTTATTTATATATCACGTAAAAGTGGCGGCTATTTTCAAGATTACGGCCGGGTACTACATGATCAAGCGATATACGGAACGAAACCGGAGGGAAGGGTTAAGATTACTACTACTTCCCAAAAATATACGTTTCCCGATGGGGAGGAATATGAGTTGGTCACTCCTCATTATGAGATAAAAGAATGGTATGCCGATAGTATCCCGATGTCGGATTTACGGATTTCCGTACGTCAACCCTTACGGCATGTCGGAATGGGGCAGATGATGGCGCTCGACTTGGATATGCTAAAGCAGATCGCCGCTAAAAGCAATTATCCGGAATATGGTATTAGTGGACGTATAAACTATGTGACGGAAAAGGGAAAGAAACAGATCGGTATCTCTGGTAATAAGGCGAATCATGCCGACTTAACGGTGGAATTGGGATTCTCTTCCGACCTCGGTGTAACGAACGATCGTTTCCCGCATGAGGTAGGAGAAGGACAGGGTAATATGATGGGTTTTGCCATGACCGGGGCGCAGGTCTCTACGGAAGATATGGAAGATGTGGATTTATACCTCCAGACCTTGGGGGTACCCGCCCGTCGGAATGTGGATGATCCTACGGTTCTTCAAGGAGAGCAACTTTTCTATCAAGCGAAATGTCATTTATGCCATGTGACTTCCTTGAAGACACGCCCTCGCGGATCTGTCCTTTTGAATAATACGGAATTGCCTCAATTAGGTAATCAGGTGATCCATCCTTATTCGGACTTTTTATTGCATGATATGGGTGTTGAGCTAGGGGATGATTATCCAGTGGCTTGGCCAACGGTAATGAATGGAGGACTACCCCGTTATGGGGATTGGGATTACAAGAGGTCGTAAACGGCCATACCTATTATTTACATGATGGCCGTGCCCGGAACCTGACGGAGGCTATTATGTGGCATGGTGGGGAAGGAGCTGCGTCGCGTACCCTATTCTCTCGCATGACAAAAGACGAGCGGGCCGCTCTGATTAATTCCTACAAGTTTATAAATAAATAACGCATAGAATCGAAATGAAAAAAATATATAGGACGTTGCTTGTGGTGCTTCTATCAGCAGGTGTTTTCTCCGTGAAAGCTCAAGATACAAAGAAAGAGATGGATGATAAATATGTAGAGAACGATGTGGTTTCACTAGCGGGAAAGAAGGGCTTTTCTTTTTCTACCAAGCCGGTGATTTTTTGTTTAAGCCCTATGCGTTGGTACAGGCAAGCGCTTGCTACAACCGATATGACGACCAAGGGCTGGAAAGCCATTATGCCAAGAGCGTAGCGAACTCCGGTTTCGCGATCCTAACGCTATTCTCGGTTTTACGGGTAAGGCTTTTGGACGGGTTACTTTCAATTTATCGCTGAATGCCGCTAAGAGTGGAGGTGCTTTATTGCAACAGGCTTGGTTCGACGTAGCGATCAAGGAGTCGTTTCGTATCCGTGTCGGTAAGTTCAAGACACCGTTTATGCATGGCTATTTAAGTACTTTGGGGGAGACGTTGTTTCCGGTACTGCCTTATTCCGCTTCCCAATCCGTATTGCTTCCTTACGACGTGAATTATGTCATACCGAATATGTCCACGGGATTCGACTTGGGTGTACAGGTACATGGTTTGATCCATGATAAATGGAATTATCAAGTCGGTATTTTTAATGGTACGGGTATCGACGTGAATTTGGCGACTAAGACAAACTGCGATGATCATAAATGGTTGCCTTCGCTGTTATATGCGGGTCGTCTGGCCTTTATGCCGAAGGGGGAGATGCCAACGTCTCAAGGCTCACCGGAGAATCTGAACGACGATAAGATGTCTATCGCCGTATCTGCCTCTTATAATGCGGAGGCCGAGTTCTTGACCAGTAGCGACACCCGTGTGGGCGTTGAGTTCGCATGGATCAAGAACCGCTGGTATGTGGCTGCCGAAGGTTACTATATGAATATGCATTTTACCAAGATCATGCAAAAGCCGGATAAGAATTTCTGGGGAGCTTACGCTCAATTGGGCTATTTCATCACTCCGAAATTGCAGGGTGCTTTGCGATATGATTTCTATGATCGTAACGCTACGGATGAGGGTGGTTTGTTGAATATGCCCGCCGCTGGTTTGAATTATTATTTCTTTAATAATAATTTGAAGCTACAGGTTATGTATCAATATCTAGGTCGTAGCGGTCATGCTACGCAGAATGACCGGGATGAGGACGCTATTGGATTGGCTCGTCACTCCGCTACGGCTATGTTGCAGTTCACGTTCTAATCTTTGGGTATGAAACGATATAGTCAATATATAATGTATGCCTTATTCCTGTTATTCGGGCTGGGTTGTGATGAGGGTAAGATTTATCCGGATGAGACGGTTGATTCCGGGCGAACCGCTACCGTGTCACTTTCTTTCACTGGCCTGAAAGCTTGGCCGAAGGAGAATATGCTCTCGTTATGTGCTTTTGGCGAGGATAAGTCGAAACCTTTGCAAACCCAGCGTATCAGTAAGCCGGCGGAAGACGGCAAAAGACTAAAACTCCGATTGAATAATGTCACTCCGGATACGAGGAGTATAGAGGTCGCTGTGATTAGTAGGGGATTGCGGTTGGTTTACTCCTATTATACGTCTCCGGTGGATGATTCGGACGAACCGCTTGATTTGTCTGTCGGCGAATTGGATTTAGCGAGCTTCAAACGTATACAAGCGCAGGTGTTCGACTTGAATTGCTTGTCATGTCATGGAGGAGGATCGGGATTGGCCGGTCAGCTGGATCTTAGGGACGATGTGGCTTATAAATCTTTAGTGAACGTAAAGGCGCCCCTTTCGGAAGAGGGTAAGAACTACGTGACCCCGGGTAATATAAACAATAGTTTCTTGCTGGATATATTGGAGAATAATCCGGTACATAAGGATATGTTCAATAGTTCCGGGAAACAGGAGGTCCTTGCTTTGATCCAAGGTTGGATCTTAGGAGGGGCATTGGATAATTGATAAGAAAGAAAATGATGAATTATACGAGGAGGATAGATACGGATAAAGCGGTAGAAATGCAAATCTCTTCATTCACGGGTAAAGGTGGAACAACGGAATATCAGGTGATGGTATCTATCACGGACCTTGTTTGTCTTTCGTGGAGCAATTGCAAAACCTTTTGCGGGTTTATGTGACTGTCGTGAAGGAAGAGCTATCGAATGACGCTACCGCCGTTTTCCGCCGTTATTTTTTAAGTGACGCAGCTAATCAGACGGATAGCGTGATGGAGTGGGAGTGCGAGAGCGCCTTTTGCCCGCTCTCTATCGTTCAGCAGCCGCCTTTGAATGGAACAAAGATCGCTATGTGGACCTATTTGCAAACGGGGATGTCGGTACAAACGTACGATTCCGGTTTACTGGAAGCGTCGCATAACGGTTATAGGCACCTCTGGGGGGGAGGTGCCTTCAATAAGGCGGCCAATTCGGAATACCAGACCCGGCTTTTATTGAATGACTATGTGATGCAATTGATGGGGCAGCGTTGTACGTTGGCCTCTCATTGTGTCCGTACTTGGTTCTTTGTGCAAAACGTAGACGTGAATTACGCCGGTGTGGTGAAAGCCCGGAAAGAAGTTTTTATCACGCAGAATCTTACGGAGAAGACGCATTATATTGCTAGCACGGGTATTGAGGGACGTCATGCCGATCCCTCGGTGTTGGTACAGATGGACAGTTATGCGGTGGATGGATTGGAGCCGGGACAGATTCAGTTCCTTTACGCTCCCACGCACTTGAATCCTACTTATGAATATGGAGTAACTTTCGAGCGGGGTACGGCTGTTACGTATGGGATCGTAAACAGGTCTTTATCTCGGGTACGGCGAGTATCGATAACCGGGGAGAGATTGTCTATCCGGGCGATATCGTAAAACAAACCGAGCGGATGATGGAAAATATCAGCGTGTTGCTGAAAGAGGCGGACGCTACTACTCGTGATATTACGCAGGCGATCTCCTATTTGAGAGATATGGCTGATTATGCGGTGGTTAAGAAGTATTTTGAGGCGCATTACCCGGATTTGCCACATTTGATAGTCTTGGCCCCCGTTTGCCGTCCCGGATGGTTGATAGAGACTGAGTGTATAGCGGTCGTGCCGACGGAGTCGTCCTTTAAGCCTTTGTGAAATAATAATAAATGTACGAGATATGGAAGAAAAAGGAGTATATTTGGCTATTCAAACACCAAGACAAGTTAGAAAGAAGCCTATGTATAAAAATGGAATGTACCGGGAAACCGATAAAATGAGTGATCTGATCTGCGAGAACTATCCGATGGTTTTAGTCATGAGCCGCTTTGGTATAGCGCTCGGGTTCGGAGAGAAGAATATCGGGGAGGTTTGCCGGCAGAATGGGGTGGATGCTTGTACTTTCCTGACGGTCGTGAATTTCTTGGTCGAGGAAGTGAATACGCCTGTCGAGAATATCAGCAAATGCCTGTCGATCGAGAACTTGATCCGCTATTTGCATAATGCCCATGATTACTTCTTGAACTTCCGCTTGCCACATATCCGTCGTAATTGGTAGACGCTATATCCGGGTGCCCGGAGGATGTCGCTTTTGTGATCACGAAGTTTTTCGATGAGTATGCGGAGGAGGTAAATAAACATATGTCTTATGAGGAACGTGCTGTTTTCCCTTATGTCCGTAATTTGTTGGAAGGAAAGAGAGATCCGAAATACAATATTACGATCTTCCGTAAGCGTCATGATCAGATCGAGATGAAGATCACGGAGTTGAAAAATATCCTGATCAAATACTATCCGGGAGCGGGTACGAATATGCTGAATAGTGTCTTGTTCGATATTTTTGCCACGGAGGAAGACTTGGCTTCACATACCCGTGTGGAGGATTATTTGTTTGTACCGGCCATATTGGCTTTGGAAAAACAATTATAAGCATGAATCGATGAGTACAAATCTAAAGATTGCGATAGCCGAACCTTCTGTTATCATAAGGAGCGGACTGGAGAACCTGTTGAAACGGTTACCGGGTTTCCGTATCCAGATGGTGGAGATTCATTCGGTGGAATCTCTTTTCGACTCGCTTCGTATGCACAAACCGGATGTGTTGATCGTGAATCCGGCTTTGCCCGGCTATTTCACGTTGCAACATTTGAAGGAGGAAAGCGGCTGTGCGAGATGAAATGTATCGCTTTATTATATTCTGTCTCAGACAGTGTGTTATTGCGTTCTTATGATGAACAAATTAACATATACGATAGCCCTGATGAGATCAAGCACAAATTGGAACGGTTGAACGCCGAGGTACTTCCGGATGACGAGCCGGAAGGGGATGACGAGCAACAATCGTTAAGCTCGAGGGAAAAAGAGATCGTAGTCTGCGTCGTGAAGGGAATGACAAACCGGGAGATAGCGGATCGTTTGTTTCTTTCTACGCATACGGTCATCACCCACCGCCGTAATATCGCTCGGAAACTTCAAATTCATAGTGCCAGCGGTCTTACGATCTATGCGATTGTCAATAAGCTGGTCGAATTAGGCGACATTAAACAGTAATCGTATATTTATAAGTAAGTTAAAGGGAATGTGGATAAGCGATAAAAGCGCCTTCCGCATTCCCTTTACTATTAATATAATTAAATTTAATGATCATATCTTATTAACGCTTATCGAAAACTAAAACCCGTTTATTCCTGTTTCTTCTTCAAATCATTAAGCTTATAAGAAATGAAGAAAGCATTTTTACTTGGATTAGCATTGTTATTTTCCTTATCTATGAGCGCACAGCATTTCGCGTTGAAGAACAATCTTCTCTACGACGCGACTACGACTCCGAACTTAGGATTCGAGGTGGGCTTAAGCAAAAAGGTTACATTGGATGTCTCGGCGGGATATAATCCTTTCAAGTTCAATGACGGTAAGAAACTGAAGCATTGGCTTGTCATGCCGGAAGTGCGTTATTGGACTTGCGAGAAATTCAACGGTACGTTTATTGGCGTGCATGCGTTGGGCGGACAGTATAATATCGCCGGGATTAAATTACCCTTTGGCATATTCCCTAATTTGAAGGATCATCGTTATGATGGTTATTTGTACGGTGGCGGACTTACGTTGGGACATCAATGGATACTGAATAAGCGTTGGAGTATAGAAGCCGCTATCGGCGCCGGTTATGCCGTGTACATTATGATAAGTATAATTGCGGGGAATGTGGCTCCAAGATCGAGACCAAGAACTCGAACTATTGGGGTGTAACGAAAGCGGCCCTTTCTATCATTTATTTTATCCACTAAAAAACGATCTAGAGAGATATGAGACATTTATTGAGTATATGTATCGCTTTATTGTTCCTCGGAGGTGTGAGCCTACAGGCACAGAACGGTGTGCGGGGAACTGTTAGTTTCGAGAATGTAAGCGCAAAGAAGGACGGAAGCCAGCTTATGATGAATTTTACGACCAATCTGAGTAATCTGCGTTTGAAATCCCAAGAGATGGTCATACTGACACCGGTATTGCAATCGGTGGATAAATCGCAGTCTTACCAGTTTAACCCGATCGTGATTACCGGGCGGGCACGTATGAAGGCGTTGAACCGTGAGTTGGGTTTCGATAGTTATGAATTTCCCCAAACTCCTAGCTTGATTATCCGTCAGACGAAGAAGGGGCCGGAATTGATTCCGGTGGAATTGTCCGTACCCTATGCGGGATGGATGCGAAACGCTACCTTGATGGTGGATGAGAATACCACGGGATGCGCTTCTTGTGAGGTCTCAAATGACATCTATGGGGTGATGAGCCGTGTATTGCCTCCGTTAGCCCCTCCCGTTTATGAGCTTAGCTATGTTACTCCTCCGGTAGAACCTGTGAAACAACGGAGCGAGACGCATTCCGCTTATTTAAACTTGAGGTGGGCAAGTCCGTATTG
>ENA-OQDF01000374-OQDF01000374.1-human-gut-metagenome-genome-assembly--contig:-NODE-374-length-18445-cov-1.829949_pt1 | contig 18445 bp, 28 predicted proteins | sample MGYA00242769_ERZ504597 | MGnify/ENA primary metagenome ERZ504597 (study PRJEB26092, sample SAMD00036305) | human gut metagenome | host: Homo sapiens | study: EMG produced TPA metagenomics assembly of...
AGAATACTACCTTCAAAGAATTTATTGAGAAGTTAAAAATAAAAATTCAAGTTATGTTTTACAACGTTACATATTCATTTCCTTATAATATGAAATGAATTTCAACATCATGTTAATTAAAAAAATAATTGAAAATCATAAAGAAAATGATTTTCTCGAAAATTCTTCTATTGAACAACAAGTCTTAGCTTTAGAAGATAAGAAAAAGAATTTACAAAAAATATTGATGATTTAAATAATCAAATATTGATTTTAGAAAATCAAAATGAAGAATTAGGAAGTTATATTAAACAACAAGGATATTATCCTTTAATCTTAAAAGGAAATGAAAAAGAATTTTAACAAAGGTGAACAAAGAAGATCTTCTTCTTTATCTTTTAAAAGAAGAACTTAAAAATAATCATAATCAAAAACAACAACAAATCATTCATACAATTCTTGAACAAAATCCTCCTGTTGGTAATCGAAATAGATATTTAACAGATATTTTTAACTTATTAGTCAATGAAGGTCTTTCAAAGAAATCTATTGATACTTTAAGTCGTTATGGAATTATTTTAAATCATACAGGTAAACATCCAACAACTACTTTTTTAATGATTCACGTTATACTATGACATTTTCTTCAACACCAAGTGATCTTAATGTTGGTAGACAATATTATCGTCAAATTAGAAAACTTTTCTTTTAACTTTTCCATAAAAAAAAGAGGTGTGTTTGACACCTCTTTTGATTATCCTCTAAGTACTGCTCCAAAATCTTTTTCAACAGCTTTTAAGATTTTTTCCATAGCTTCATTAATTTCTTGTTCTTTTAATGTTTTCTTATCATCTTGGAAAGTTAAATTAATAGCTACTGATTTTTTACCAGCTTCTACATGTTCTCCAACATAAACATCAAAGATGTTTGTTGCTTTCACAAGTTTATTACTTGATTTAATGATTTTTTGACAAACATCATTTGCTGGAACTGATTCGTCCATCACTAAAGCAATATCTCTTGAAACAGATGGATATTGTGGAATTGGTTGATATTTAACTTTACCAGTCTTGATATTTAATAATGCCGATAAGTTAAGTTCTACAACATAAACATCTTTAACATCATATTTCTTTTCCATTAGTGGATGTACTTGTCCAACTACCCCAACCACTTCATTTTGTACTTTAATATAAGCACTACGTCCAGGATGGAATGATTGATTATCACTTTCTACACGTTCTAAACGATAACGTGATTCATTGATTCCTAATCTTTCAAAGATTGTTTCTACAAATCCTTTAACTAAATAATAATCTGCTTTGTATGAAATTTGTTTAAATGATAACCCATGGTATTCACCAGTACATGCAATCGCAAGGTTTTGTAATTCAACGCCTTTTGAATATGTTGTTGATAATTCATATAAATGAACATCTTTCATATTTCTTGATTGGTTATAATTAATGACTTGTAACAATGAACCAATAATTGATTGTCTTGTCACTGATCTTTCTTCACCTAATGGCATTGCAAGTTTAACTGGTTCTTGATCATGGAAAATATTGAAATCATGAACAAGTGATGGTGATGTTAATGAATATGTTAATGTTTCATGTAATCCTAAATCTTTTAATAAGACTTTCATCATATGTTTCTTTTCTTGAATTTCTGTTCTTTTTCCAATTGTCATAGACATTTCTGGTAATGTAGATGGAATATTATCAAATCCATACATACGAACAACTTCTTCAATTAAATCTGCTGACATTGTAATATCATTACGATAAGTTGGTACTTTTACATTAAATGTATCTTCTTTTAATTCATATTTAAATTTTAATGAATCAAAGATTTCAGCGATTTCTTCTGTTTTAATACTTGTACCTAATAAACCATTGACTTGTTGTGTAGAAACTGAAACATATTTATCTTCAATATATAAAGTTGTAGATACTGTTTCATAAACTTCCTTAGCATCAGCAAGTTCTTCTAATAAGTTAGCACATCTTTCTAAAATATTTAAAGAATTAGCAGTATTTAAAGCTCCTTTAATATAATGTTGAGAAGCATCTGTTAATAAATTTAAACGTCTTGCTGTTTCTCTTAAACTTGGTCCATCAAAGTAGCTACTTCAATGACAATATTTTGTGTGTTTTCATCAATCTTAGTACTATTGGCACCCATGACACCAGCGACACAACCCACACCATTGTCTGTTGAAACGATGATATCATTAGGTTCAAGTTTATATTCTTCACCATCTAATAAGATTGCTTTTTCATCAAATCCAGTTTTTACAACAAATTCTTTTTTAGTTAATTTGTCATAGTCATACATATGGATTGGTTGACCTGTTTCTAACATAACATAGTTAGAAATATCAACAATGTTATTAATTGGTTTAATACCAGAAGCAAGTAATGCCGTTTTAAGCCATGCTGGTGATTCTTTTGTTGTGACACCTTTGACAAGTTTAGCCCCAAAGAATGGACATAATTCAGTTTCTACTTTAACTTCAATATTACTTCCAGCAATACCTTTTTCTTTAATGGTTGGTAAGTTAACATCTCTTTTTAAAACAGCAGCCACTTCATAAGCAAGTGAAGTTAAAGCCATACAATCCGCTCTATTTGGTGTTAAACCAATATCTAAAATCGTATCTTTTAAACCTAAATATTCTAAAGGATCTTTTCCTACAGGTGCATTTTCATCTAAAACATGAATGCCATCTTTATCTTCAGGAGATAATAAACGTTGATCTAAACCAAGTTCAGCCATTGAACAAATCATTCCATTTGATTCTTGGCCACGAATTGTACTTTGTTTAATGACAAATCCTTCTCCTAAATCACATCCAGGATTAGCAACAATAACCTTTTGTCCAGCAGCAACATTTGGTGCTCCACAAACAATTTGAGTCACTTCTCCAGGTCTTACTTCAACTTGACAGACATGTAAATGATCACTATCAGGATGATCGATACATTCTTTGACATAACCAATTGTCATATTGTTTCCATTGGCTAAGGAATGCATTCCTTCTACTTCTAAACCAATTGAAGTAATTTTATCAGCAAGTTCTTTTGGATCTTGATCATCTATTTAACGTATTTATTTAATAAATTTAAACTGACTTCCATTTTCTTACTCCTCTCTTTGGAATTGGTTTAAGAATCTTAAATCATCATTATAGAAATCACGAATATTATCAATACCGTATTTCAACATAGCAACACGTTCGATTCCAATTCCAAATGCAAAACCTTGATATTCTTTACTATCAAAACCACACATATCTAAAACTTTAGGGTTAACCATACCAGCACCTAAGATTTCAATCCATCCAGTTCCCTTACACATAGCACATCCTTTACCACCACAATGATGACAAGAGATATCTACTTCTACCGATGGTTCAGTAAATGGGAAGTAAGATGGACGTAATCTAATTTCACGTTTTTCTCCAAAGAATCTTCTTGCAAATACTTCTAATGTTCCTTTTAAATCAGCAAGTGTAATGTTTTTATCTACAACTAAACCTTCACATTGCATAAATTGATGTGAATGTGTGGCATCATCATCATCTCTACGATATGTTTTACCAGGACAAATAACTTTAATAGGACCTTTTCCTCTAGCAGCAAGCAAAGTATGAGCTTGCACTGGAGAAGTATGAGTTCTCATTAAAGTATTTTCATCAATATAGAAGTATCTTGCATATCTCTTGCAGGATGTCCTTTTGGTAAGTTCATTAATTCAAAGTTGAAATAATCACTTTCTACTTCAGGACCTTCAGCAATTTGATATCCCATTCCTAAAAATAATTCTTCAAGTTGAGAAACAATGATTGATAAAGGATGCATTGTTCCTTGATCTAATTTATAACTAGGTAATGATAAATCAATTGTTTCACTATTGATTTTATCAATAATAGCTTGATGTTCTAAAACTTCTTTTTTATCTTCAACTGCTTTAGATAATTCTTGTTTAACTTTATTACTTGTTTGACCAAATGTTTTTCTTTGATCAGGGTCCATATTTTCATCGATTCATAGCTTCTTGAATAGGACCTTTTTCCCTAAATAAAGAACACGAATATCATTAATTCTTTAAAGATGAACAAGCTTCAATTTTTTCTAAAGCTTCATCTTTAATCTTTAATAATTCATTTTCCACTTTATTTCCTCCTCAAACATAAAAAACTCATTCCAATAGGAACGAGTTGATCGCGGTACCATCCTAATTCATGTTTAAAACATGCTCTTAATTAAACATTAACGCAGTCTCACGTCACTGATTAGGTGCTCTCCATGGTGAATTCAATAAACTATCTGTAGGAGTTTCCAGCTTCTCTCCCTCTCTAAAACAGCATCCTTTATTTACTAATCCATATCAACGATTTATATACCCCATTATTATATCAAAATTTATGATGAAAACAACCCCAACTTAAAACAAAATCATAGTAACAATCTCATTGACACCCCTTAAGCAAAGGAAGATAATTAAATTAAAGATGGTTTTCAATCTAATTGATCTTAAATAAGATTCCTTTAGATTGAAACATTTTAAAAAGAAAGGAGATATTTATGAAAAAGAAAAAATTATTTTTAGCATCCTTGTTGTCATTTTCATTGACAGCCTCAATGTTTTTTACAACAAATATTCATGCATTAGAAGAAGTACAAAATGAAAATCAAATTGAAGAAAGTAATGAGACTTTAACAGAAACACCATCATTAACATTGGTATCATCTACATGGGATGGAGAAAATGATATTGTTTTTAATGTTCAAGCAAAAGATACAAAAGTTGAACTATTAGAAATGTATATTTATAGTAACGGATCTTCTATAGGATCTATTTATGTTAAACCTGACAAGGCAGTTGATGATAGTGGAAACGGGACTATCACTATTAGTAATAACGAATTAAAAAATATAAAAACACTTATTGGTCCTGATAATCAAACATTTAATTGGTCTCAAATCGAACAAATTGAAATGGTTTTTAGTTTTTCTAAAGGAGAAGAATTGAGTTCATTTAAAACAGTTTATGTACCTGTTCATATTTTAGAGACACCAACTCCAATAAATCCTGATAAAACAGATAAAACTGAAACTGTTAAAAATGATACAAATAACAAAACAACTGTAAAACAAACATCTTCAACAGCTGTAAAAACAGGAGATAATACAAATATCACTCCTTATGTTTCACTTCTTGTTGTCAGTGTTGTTGTCATTATTGGTATTGTTGTTTATAAGAAAAAATCATCTAAAAAATAATCTATAATATTTTTTGCATAAAAAGTGGGATGAACATTCATCCCACTTTTATTCCCCTTAACATTTTTAAATCATTTAATTATTTTTTTTACTCTTTTTTACTACAAGGATAAAAGCCAATGCAGACAAGCATGCAAAGACAGCCAATGGCATTACTTGTGTTGAATCACCTGTTTTAACGTTTGTAGTTGTAGAAGTCACTGTATCGTTTTTAGCTGGTGTTTTTGTTGGTTCATTAGAATCTGATGGTTTTTGATCTGGGTTAGTTGGTGTTTCTGGTGTTTGTTTATCTAAACGAATTGTTTCACCAGTATTAACATCACGAGCATATTTACTCATGAATTCCCACATCAATTTAGCATCAGGAGTATAGTTCCAATGTCCCCATCCATAAATACGAGCCATGCTAATTTCTACACCTTTAGCATTTTCCATTGCTCCTACATCAATTTTAGCAATATTTTCAGCTGTAGGTTCAATTGTATAACGTTTTGTCCAAGGAACTCCATATAAATAAGCATCTGCTTCTAAAACATCTTCAAGTTGTGTTACTTCCATATCATTTAATTCTTGATAAAGTTGTGCAACTTGTAATCCTCCATTTGATTCAGTTGTATCAAATGCACCTTTACAATATTCATCACCATCACCTGTAAAGTAGATAATAGGCATATCATATTTATCTTTATTTTCAGCAACTGCTTTTTTATTTAATTCACTTGCTCCAAATGGACCTGAGTGACCTGCTGCTGCTGCAAAATATTTTGAATCAGATAAACCAGCATTTGTTGTATTCATACTTCCTGCTGATAATCCTGAAATATAAACTCTTGATTGATCAATTTGTGGATATTTTTCTTCAGTAAGTTTTAACATTGTAATAACATCTGAATCTGCAGTAGCATTTAAATCATCTGTCATTGGATCATATGTATATCCTTGATAAGTGTGTCCTTGCCATTCAGGACAAATAAGAATAACGCCTTCTTCACTAGCAATTTGTGCCCAACCAGATGTATCATATTGTGTTCTTGGATCATTTGTATTTCCATGGAATAAAACAACTGCAGGAACACTACCTTCTTTAGCATCTTTTGATTGTTCAGGAATATATTCATACCATAATGAATCAATACCATCATTATCTAAATCTTGTGTATTAACATAACGATCAATATTATCAATAGCATCTACAGAATCAAAATATTGATATTTTCTTGCTTGATCAGCTTCTTTATTACCTGAAATTAAAGGACGTGAATACCAAGTAGCTGTTTCCTTATAAACATCACTATAATTTCCAATTCTACCAAATTTCTTAAGTACTTTTTCCCAAGCATCTTTTGTTGCAGAAACTGACATCTAAACCAGTATCCTTATTAACTGCAACAACTTCATTAATGGCTTTCTGGATTTACATAATAACCATCTTCAGTTTTAGTTGCACTATTTGCTTTTACATAAGTATTTACAATTTCATCATTATCAGTTACTAAATAAGTTGGTACTGAAACATTAACATCCATACCTTTTTCTGGATTAACTAATGCAAGACCAGAAACAAGTTCATATAAGAAGCTAAATTTTGATTAATGAATGTAGCCCCATTACCAATTCCAATTAATTTAAAGTTACTAGATACACCTATTTTACCTACGATTGCTTCAAATCCTTGAACATCATCACTTGTAAATTCAACACCATTAGCTGGTCTTGCTACATAAACTTTACTTGCTGAACGATTAACAATTTCTTTAATACCTGATGCTTCAATATATTTTTCTGCTTCTTCATCAGACATATTACCATCAGGATAAACAACAAATGTAGGTGCAGCAGCTGCATTTACTGATTCAATACTTAATTGATCACTACCACTATAAACATAAGCTTCTTGCATTTGATTAACTGCTTTTTTATAAGCTTCAATATATTTAGGTAATGTATCGATTTTTGCTTTTGCACCATTACTTGAAAGTTCAACTGCATCTGGTGCCCAAGATGCTGCTGTATAACTATTTGAAATAGTTGTACCATCTAATAAACCACTAATAACTTGAGCCATATCATTGAAATATTGAATTGACATTTCATTTGGTCTTTGTGCATTATCTTCCCAGAATTGTTGCCAACGATGACCTGCTAAAATAGATAGAGATGGATTATTATTTAAAATCTTTCTAGCAAGTGAACATCCTTTATCTAATGCAGCAAGTGGATTACCACCATTTGTTTCAAAAAAGTGCCCAAATAAATCCACTACCGAAAGTATCACCTGTAAATAATGCTTCATGTGTTTCATCAGTAATCATTAATGAACCTTCAGTATGTGCATTAACAACATTAAATTCATAAGGTGCACCATAAATATCAACTGTTTCACCACTATGTACTTTTGTTATTTTGCCATCAAATTGAGAAATAGCTTCAAATGCAACATCATAATCAGCATCACTTACATATACATTGTCTACTGTTACATTACTAAAAACTTCTTTTGATCTACCAAAACCAGTATGATCACCATGACTATGTGTAATGATAATTGATAAATGTTTATCACCTGTCATAGATTCAACAATTGTTTTAGCGTTTTGAATATCTTCTTCATTTTGGGAACCATTTCCTAAGTCAACTAATACAACACCATCTTCTGATAACACAAAATACATTGATGATGGATTATTCATTGCCCCATTTTCATCAGTTGCTCCACCAGGAAGTTTCTTTGTTCCTTCATCCCAATGATAAACATTATCTTTGATTTTTTCGACTTTGTACCTTCCTAATTCAGCATATCCATCTTTCATTTAACGTTTTTAAAAATTCGCTATTATTTTCATCAAGCGTTAATAGTTCAGAAATATCTGAATTTGTTTTTTGTTCTCCAGTATTTTGAGCTTGTACAACACTTATCCCACTTAGTGCAAACATAATACTTAAAGAACTAATAAATACCTTTTTTGTAAACATCCATATTCCCTCCTTTTCTATTATTATATAAAATAAAGCGCTTACATGCATGTCAAAAACATGCATAAAATTCGGTCTTTTTCTATCCAAATGTATTTTTTTACAAAAAAGTCAAAGATTTTTCAATCCCTTGACTCTTAAATATTATTCATATTCTTTATGTGCAATAAGCAAATAAGCACAGCTTGCAACAGCTAATAATGACATATAAGTAAATATTGGACTATTGTCTCCTGTTTTTACAGCTGTTTTTTCTGTTGTTTTTTGAGAATCTTCAACCTTATCTGCTATTTCTACATTTTCATTTTTACTTGTTTGCTTTGTTTTGATAACCATGAAAATAATTCTAATGATGTATCATCTTCAATGGCTTCTCCATTGAACACATAGATCCATGACCAATGTGTTGAATATTGATATGGTTTTCCATCTTCTCCATTATAAAGTCCTGATGTATCATGAACATCATCTGGTGAAAAGACATGAAGATTAGTAGCGTTAGCGGCTTTTAATTTTTCAATAAGTGGTCTTGAAAATTGATTTGGATCTAACGTATCATCATTTTCACAATACGTAATAAATAATGGAAAATCTTTAAGTTTTTGAGCATCTTTTTCACTTAAATCACTAGCATCAAAACCTGTGCAAATTGGAAAAGCTGCAGCAAAATAATCAGTATACGATAAAACCATTTGCATTGTCATATACCCACCATTAGAACATCCACCAATATAAATACGACTTGTATCAATATCATCATTACTATCAACATACGCTTTAATACATTCCATTAAACTCTTTACATATGTTGAAGGTGTATGTCTTGGTGTAAATTTTAATCCTGATTCAGTAAATTCAAAATCACCATAACCATCCATCCAAAGCGTTGGACATTGTGGAACAAAAACATAAGCATTACCAAGTTTTTCTTGAATTTCTGGACTAATTAAACCTGTCACTTTATTTCCCAATACTGCTATTTGAGGATTTGTACCACCTTCTCCTCCACCATTTAACCATACAACTAAAGCATTTTTATGATCATCTTTTGCTGGTGAATATGTAGCAAAACTATAATTTGTTCCATCTGTTGCTTGATATCTACCTGAATAATCAAATTGATCTCCCGCAGATAAAGAACGAGATGTATAATTTGTATCAATATTTAAAGTATCATATTCATTTTGACCATCAATTATTTCTTTATTTTCTTTTAATGAAATTGTTAAATAATAAGGATCTGCCCATTCATTAAAACTTTTATAAATGAAAGGACTTCCTTCTGTTGGACTTACTTTTAAATCAATTGTAAAATATTTTGAAGCACCTTCTACTTTTTGACCATTTTGATCAGAAATATAAGCATCTACAATTGTTCTTTGAAAATCTTCAGCATTTTCTTTAGTTTCTACAACCTTTAAAACATCTTTATCAATTGTCGTTATTTCTTGATCAACATTTACAATTACTCTTGGTGTTGCTACTCCCCAATCATATTCATCTACAATTAAAGAATAAGTTCCATTAAGTACATGATTACTATTTACTGCATAGACAGGCGCTATCGCAAGTGAAAATAGCATCACAAAACAAAGCAAAAATCTTTTTTGTATTCTTCATTAGAATTTCCTCCCTAAAAAAGTATATCATTTATTACTCTTTATAATAGGTCTTTATTTGAACTAATAAACTCTATTTTAATAACTTCGATATTCATGAGGTGTCATTTTATAAATTCTTTTAAAAATTCTATTAAATGATTTAGGATTCGCAAAGCTATTATTATAAGCAATATCTGTCATCGATAGATTAGTATGTAATATATCATTAATTGCTTTTCCAATCTAACACTATCAATATATTTTTTAATTGTTGTTCCAAAATTTTGTTTAAAATATCTTGATAAATAAGATTGTGAAACATAAAAATGATCAGCTAATACTTGTATACTTAAGTTTTCTTTATAATGTTGATCAATATAATTAACAATCCTCACTATTTTATTATTATTTATTTCATTTTCTTAAGTACATATTTTTTCTTACAAGTTAATTTTTTAAAAGTATATACATTAATATATCTGTTAGACCTTTAATCGCAATATGACCATACTCTTTATCATCATCATAAATATCGACTATTCTATAGATTGTTCGTACTATTCCCGGGAAACTTCTCCATCTGGTTGTACAAATTCATAATGATCAATCAAAGGAAATATGCTTTTAATATAATCATAATTAATTTGAATGCCATATCCTTTATAAACCTCATACCCGCTTACAAAAGAAATCCCATGAATATTTTTACTATTAATAATATAAACATCAACATTTTGACTTCTAATCATATGTCCATTATCCCATATTTCTACCTTACCTAATATAGGAACCAATATTTCTATACTATTATGCCAATGTTTTTCAACATTTTCTTCACTACTTTCATAATACAAATCTAATATTTTAATAGGTAAATGTTCATCCAATTTTATTTTTTCGTACACGTACATTCATGAAGCACCCCCTCGTGATACAATGCTTTGATTATTCCCTCTTGATCAAAATCATCAGTCACATAAGTTGCCTTTTCTTTTAAAACATCTACTGCATTACCCATCGCAATGCCATGTCCTACTTCTCTAAACATCGCTTGATCATTATAACCATCGCCAAATGCATAAGCATTATCCTTATCAATATGGAAATAATCTAATAGATAGGCAATCGCACTGCCTTTATCAAATTCAATTGTTGAACAATCGCAAGAACCCATTCCGCCATGATCATTAATAATTAAATCTTCTTTAAAGATTTCAACCATTGTTTGATAATGTTCTTGACTTTGATAAAACATATCAAATGTATAAAAATCCCCTTCTAAAGAATCAACAAGATGTTCAATACCATATTCCTTTTCTAAATCAACTTCTTGTTTTTGATCTAAATGATATTTTAAAGCTTTATCATCACTAACAAACATCGCCCCTAGTTTTCCTTGATCAAGCTTATGTACATAATAATCTAATTGTTCCTTAGTAAAAGCTCTACTATAAAGCTTCTTTCCTTCATAAAGAATATAACGTCCATTACAACTAATAATTCCACTAACAAGATCACCAAATAAACGTTTGGCATAAAATGGAGCTCTTCCCGTACAAATAAAAGTCTTATATCCTTTTTCTTTTAATAAATGCAGTGCTTTTAAATTTGATTCTGTAATAACACCATGTTGTCCTAGTGTCCCGTCAATGTCAAAAAATAATATCTTATCCATATCTATTCTCCTTGAAAATGATACATCATAATACTTCCTGCCACAGCCACATTTAATGATTCAATGGTTGTAATTGGAATATAGGCAATTTGATCACAAATGTCGATAATCTCTTTTTCCATCCCATTCCCTTCATTTCCTAAAACATAGGCCATCTTTTCTTGTTTTTTAATTTCATGAATAGGTCTTCCATTTTCTAAAGCACTGCCTACAACACAGACACCTTTTTCTTTTAAAGCAGGAATAATTTCTTTTAAATCCCCATAAAGACAAGAAAGATGGAAGTGTGCTCCTTGCATTGATCGCAGTAATTTATCATTATAAAGATCCACACATTCATTAGATAAAATCACTTGATCTATGCCAAAAGCAAGTGCTGTACGAATAAGTGTTCCAATATTTCCAGGATCTTGTAGATAATCTAAAATCAAATATCTTTTTCCATCAACTAATTTCTTAATCTTTTTGAATAAAACATCTTGCCATAATAGGTTGAGGTGTTTTAGTAAAAGCAAGTTTTTCCATAATTTCTTTAGATACTACTAAATTTTCTACACCTAAATCAACCGGTTCAGTTGAAATAATCAAATCTGTTTGTTTAGCTTTGATTGCTTCCTCTACTAAATGATTTGTTTCTACTAAATAATAATCTTTTCGATATTTCTTTTGTTTTAATTTTAATAATTCTTTAACCGTTTTATTTTGCATTGACGTAATCATATACCCACATCCTTTAATAATCTTTCTCTTTCTTTATAATCTGGCATTCTTTTTTCTATTTCATGATAGAATGCTTTTGAATGATTTGCTTCAAGAAAATGACAAAGTTCATGAACAATAACATAATCAATTAAAGCATAATCAATATGTGCTAATACTAAATTAAAGCACACTCTATTTTTTTGATAAAAACAAGCACCCCATCTTCTTTTCATTTTCTTAATTTGAATTTCAGGAAAAACATGATGAAAGCTCGTACTTAGATAAAAATCTATTCTTTCTTTTAAATAATTCATCAATTCTTGTTTTAAAAACATTTCAATGGTTGCTTGGATATTTTTTGAATAAACATAGATTTGACGATCATGAATGGCACATTTTTTGATATTCATATCTTTTAAAACAATTTGATATTTTTGATTAAACAAATAAACATAACCATCTTCTTGATAGTTATATTTAGGAACATATCCTTTTATTTGTTCAAGTATTTCTTCTTGATGATTTCTAATCAATTTTTCTATTTCACTTTGAGGAAACAGCGGTGAACAACGAATTACCACTTCTCCTTTTTCTACTCTTAAATAACAATTCTTAATTCTTTTATAATGAATTTTATAAACAATTTCTTGTTGATCTAAAATAATTATTTTAGTTTCTACCATGTATATTTTTCTCCTTTTTGGGTCACTCTTTTTAAGGAGTGATAAAATGGATATTCGACAAGCTATATTTCAAAGACTACATGCTTGTTCAAGTAGTGAACTTAAAGAGATTATTGAAAGTGGTATTGCTTCTAAAGAAGAAACCGTCTTACCAGGGCTTGGTGTTCTTTTTGAAACTTATTATAATTCTTTAAGCTCAAAAGATGAATTACTTGACAGTCTTAGTCATTTATTAAAATAGACTCTTAGAGTCTATTTTTATATATTTGTTTCAGTGAACGTAAAATCATAAATCCAAACATCAAATAAGCATCTATATGAAATAATGTTGGCAATTGAACAATTTGTATAATAACAAGTAAATAGCATGATTACATACATCATCCATGAGATTGAATAATTATGTTCATGATACATAATTTTAATGTTTGATAATGATTTTCATCATACAATCATTAATGATTTTAAACAATTCAAAAAGCAAATAATTAAAAATCCATAAAAGACAAAAATACATTAATGTAAAAATATTATTAAAAAAAGATGTATGGTATTGTTGCTGGAAAGGATATTTGATAATAATTCGATAAATCCAAACTAAATGTAAAAAGTGTAATTAAAAAAGTCATGATTCCATTTCTTGCAAGATATAAAACAATAAAATCTTTTTTTAATTTTAAGTATCTTTCTTTATTCATACAAACCACCATTTTCCTTTGAAAAGTTTAATTTGAAAACATAACTTTTTTGACTTTGATCTTTTGATAAAATAATAACAACACTTAATTTTTTCTTTTTTAAAGATCCTTGATTTAAATCATGGTTATATGTTTGATAGATTTTTTGATTAACAATTTCTTTAGTCTTTCCATTTATTTTTTTAAATACAACATAATTCTTATCATTTTTATCATTTAATTTATTACTTTTTAAATAACGATATTCTAATGAAATATTTGGATATTTCTTCAATAAATCTTCATCTGTAGACGTTAAATACCCAAGCCTCATAAATCATCACTGATACATGCATTTTCTACTTTAAATGTTTTTGAAGAACATGATAATTTTTCAACTTGTTTTAATTTTAAAGTATGTTGATAAACCATCTTTTGATTATCATCTTTGATGATTAACTGAACATTTTTAATTTCTTTTATATTTTTTAAATCTTCCTTATTTTCTAAAGAATAACTTCCACCCTCTAAATATTTTAAAGAATAATCAATATGTTGTTTTCTATTTATTTGAATTATGACATCAATATCTTGTCCGTCTACAAGAGAATCGATTTTCCTAAAACAAGTGTCCCATCTCCACAATGATAATTTGATTGATCTTTATAAAGCTCATAATCCTGTAAAGTAAAGCCTTGATGATTTAATGATAAAAAATAATCATAATACGTTTTTGTATTATATGTATGAAAAGAAAAATTATCATACATTGTTAGTAAAGAAACAAAAACGATTATCAGGCATAAACATGTAATAATTAAATTTGATTTATGTTTTTGATCCATATTTTCTCACCACAACTATTATACACAATAGTTTTGTTTTTACCAAATATGACATAATATGATATGATTTAAAAAAGGAGGATTCTCATGGAAAAAGAAATATTATTAAAAGAAATAGAAAATACAAATCATTTAAATGATCTTTACCAATTATGGAATGAATTTAAAGCTTATCTTGAAAATCAACCAAGTTTATTGGAACTTGGTCAACTCTTTGGATTTAATTATCATCTTCAAGAAAAATTCAATCAATTAAGTCAACTTTTATTCAAGAAAAGAAATATCAAGAAGTATAGAATTTCATCAAGACTTTATTAATTATTTTAAAGATGATAAGTATCTTTGCCCTTTTTATAAAAACTTAGCTTTATCTTATTTTTATCAAGATAATGATCAAGGAATTTCATATTTTCAAGAATTACTTGAACGTTACCCTTATGATTATGAAATTATGGATGCTTATTTTTCGTGTATTTATAAACAAAATAACTTACAAGAATTAAAAAATATGATTCAAAAACATTTACCTCTATCTATCGAATATAATATTGAAACAGAAAATATTATTCATCATGTCATTGAGCTTTTTAAAGCAATAAATGAAGAAGAACTTGCTTTACAATATGCTCAAATTGAAAAGCAACAAAATGATTTTGGTAAGAAAAAACCAACAAAAGTTATCAAAGTGGGGCGTAATGATCCTTGTCCTTGTGGAAGTGGTAAAAATATAAAAATGTTGTGGAAAATAATGAAGAAGTTCTTTCTTATTTTCATACCGATCATTTTGATTCTTACTTACATTTTTATCAAAATAATCTTTTACCTCATCCAAAATATACAAATGATGATTTTGGTATTCAAACTTATAAAAGCATAACTGATCAAGATCATGATGGTATTGACGATCAAAGTGATATTGTACAAAACGTTAGAAAATATATTGAAACAAAACCTCAATACAAAAGTAAGTATTATCAAGGTGGTTACCCAACAGACCATTATGGAGTATGTAGTGATGTTGTCGCTTTTGGCTTATTGAATGCAGGTTATGATCTACAAATTCTTGTAGATCAAGATATTAGAGAAAATCCTCAAAGTTATCAAGTTGAACATCCTGATAAAAATATTGATTTTCGGCGAGTAAGAAATTTAAATGTTTATTTTAAAAGACACGCCCTATCTTTGACTCTCGATATTTATGATTTAGATAAGTGGCAAGGTGGCGATATTGTTATCTTTAAAAAACATATTGGTATTGTTTCTAATTATCGAAATAAAAAGGGAATCACTTTCGTGATTCACCATGCTTATCCTCATCAATTTTATTATGAAGAAGATATTTTAGAAAAAAGAAATGACATTATTGGTCATTATCGTATTTCTTAGTACCACCAATGGTGGTACTTTTATATTTCTTTACCAACAGCATCAGCAATTGGTTTTAATTCTTTCATCAATTGTTCAAATTTGGCTGGTTTAATGATTGTGGTCCATCACATAATGCTTTTTCTGGATTATTATGCACTTCAATCATTAACCCATCACATCCTGCTGCGACTGCTGCTTTTGCCATTGGATTGACTAACCACCATTTTCCTCCGGCATGACTTGGATCGATAATGATTGGTAAGTGTGTCAATTCTTTGATTACTGGGACTGCTTGTAAGTCTAATGTATTTCTTGTGTATGATTCAAATGTTCTCACTCCTCTTTCACATAGGATGACATTTGGATTCCCACTTGCCATGATATATTCTGCTGACATGATCCATTCTTGGAATGTTGCACTCAACCCTCTTTTTAACAAGATTGGTTTCTTTGTTGCTTTCCCGACTTTCTTTAACAAGTCGAAGTTTTGCATGTTTCTTGCTCCAATTTGAATCAAGTCTACTTTTTCAATGAATTCATCTAAGTATTCTGCATCCATCAATTCTGATACGATTGGTAATCCTGTTGCTTCTTTAGCTGCTACTAGAATATCTAATCCCGCTGATCCCATTCCTTGGAAAGCATATGGTGATGTTCTTGGTTTGAATGCTCCACCTCTTAATAGATTAGCTCCTGCAGCTTTAGCAGCCTTAGCAATTTCAATAACTTGTTCTTTACTTTCTACTGAACAAGGACCTGCAATCACTGCTAGATGTCCTCCCCCAATTTTAACGCCACCGACATCGATAACTGAATCTTCTGGATGGAAAGCTCTATTCGCTAATTTATATGGTTCTGATACATGCATGACCTTTTCTACAGCTGGATCAACTTCAATCGATTCTGGATCTACTTTTGTTGTATCCCCAATGAGTCCCATTATTGTTTGATTTTCTCCTTTTGAAACATGAACTTGTAGTCCTTTTTCTTCAATAGTTTTTTCAATTCTTGTCACATCTTCAGTTTTAGCTTCTTGTTTTAATACAATAATCATTTTCTTTTCCTCCTTTATAAACAAAAAACTCATCCTATAAAGGACGAGTTGTATTCCCGTGGTACCACCTTTTTTCACTCAAAGATCACCCTTTAAGCCTCATCAAGTACTATCATACTCTCATCATATAACGGTGATTACCGGAGACGCCTACTCTTTTTCAACGTTCTACTCATAGCTGTATTCGCAAATGACGCCAAATCTTTTTCCACCAACCAAAGACTCTCTATATTTTAATCATTTGTTACTATGTCTACTCACTGTATTTATGCTTATTCTACTTGACATTGTTTCCTGTGTCAATCATTATTTAACTTCTTAACCACCTCTAATAATTCTTCATCACTATAAACAACAAAATCAATAAAAGAAGTATCCTTTTCTTGTTTTTGATGATTATACCAAATCGTCTTTAAGCCTGCTTGATAAGCTCCCATCATATCTATTTCATAACCATCTCCTACATAGTAACTATCATTTTCTTTAATTAATTCAAAGATTTCTTTTTGTGGTTTTTGATAACCAACTTTTTCTGAAATTATAATAGGAAAATCAATGATTGGAAATAATGAATTAATTTTATTCATTTGTGTTTTTTCTTTTCCATTAGTAATAATACCATAAGAAATATTCTTTTCTTTTAGGTAGTTAAAAAGTTCTTTCATTGTAGAAGATAATGCTAAATGTGCTTGTTGATCTTCATAGACTTTTTGAAAATCAAGTGCTTGTTGATTTGTAATGAATTGATTAAAATCTTTAAAAGCATTCTTTAAACGATAAATAGATAATTCATCTTTTGTGATTAATTTATTTAAATATTTTGGGTAAATTTCATTACTATAGATTCTACTTTGTTTCCATAAAGCATATATATCAAGATCTTCATGAAATACTTTTGATAAGCTTTATAAAAAGGATCATATAAACGATAAAGTGTATCGTCTAAATCAAAATAAATAACCATATCTCCTGGTATATTGTAATTGACCCATCTGAGTAGTCATATACAATATACATTCCTTTCTATCAATCTTATTTATCCGCGATTGATTACGTTTTGTGTATTCTGTAATATTGAAATATGTGAATGTGGATTTGTATTTTATTCCTTGTGGCTCGACTACTTTGAGGAGTTTCTTACCACACCTTATTCCTAAACAATGATTAGTTAGATGAGTCTTTGAATTCCTATTTTGAACCAGGTTTTGTGGTTTAAGTGTTGTGGACACCATTTCACATAATTTACTTTGAAAGGATTTTTTACATATGAAATTAATTGGCATCGACATTGGAAAAAACAAACATTTCTTTTGTGTCATGGATCAACAAACTGGTGAGACCATCTCTCAGCCTGTTTCTTTTTCTAATGACAAAGAAGGTTTTGATTTTCTAGTACAAAAAATCAAATCTTATCCAAAAGATTCTATTCTTATTGGTATGGAAGATACGGGACATTATCATTTTGCTTTGTTGAAATACCTTCTAGACTTACAATATTGCTTTAATTAATCCTAAAACAACTGATTTCAATCGTAAGATGCAAGGTGGTATTACTAAAAATGATAAGCTCGATACAATCAATATCTGTGATGTTCTT
>ENA-OQDF01000375-OQDF01000375.1-human-gut-metagenome-genome-assembly--contig:-NODE-375-length-18397-cov-2.137384_pt1 | contig 18397 bp, 27 predicted proteins | sample MGYA00242769_ERZ504597 | MGnify/ENA primary metagenome ERZ504597 (study PRJEB26092, sample SAMD00036305) | human gut metagenome | host: Homo sapiens | study: EMG produced TPA metagenomics assembly of...
TGTTGGGCAGAAGCTGGATACCGGGATGCTGTATGTGTACCAGCATATTGTCTTCCTTTGTTGTCCAGTTCAATGCGTTTTCATGCTACCGTCACCATTCTGTGCCGGATGCCAGGATAGACTGCTCCATCACTTCATCGGAATTGAACTTTCCGGTTCCTAAAAACAGACGGGAGTTGAACTCACGTCCCGCAATCACTAATTTTTCCATATCAGTCGTCATATATTAATTCTTTATTTTTCATTCTCCATTAAAGAAATGATTCTTTTCATTTCATCTGCCGGACTATCGGCATGCAGTACCGTGCCCGAAAGGGCAATCCCGCTTACCCCCGTCTGCATAACGGCTGGAATATCCGCTATGGTTATTCCACCGATGGCTACTATCGGAAGGTGTATATCCTTCTCCTGCATCCGGTGGATGATAGCTGTATATCCTTCCAGTCCCAATATCGGACTCAGATTCTTCTTGGTAGTGGTGTAGCGGAAGGGGCCGCAGCCTATGTATCGCACCGGCTTTGTAGTGTTGCAGTACATCCTCAAAGGTATTTGCCGTGCCGCCTATAATGTACTCCGCGCCCAGAATCCGGCGTGCTTCGGCTATGGGCATGTCTTTCTTGCCCAGGTGCACGCCGTCGGCATGCAGTTTCCCTGCCAGTTCCACATGGTCGTCAATGATGAAGGTGGCACCGTATTGCCGGCAAAGGGCCTGCACTTCCAAAGCTACGGTTCTATCGTTTCCACCGGGGTGTCTTTCATGCGCAGTTGCACCCAGCGGCAACCGCCTTCGAGAGCCATGCGTGCAGCATCCAGATACGAGTATCGTTCCGTGTAGTGCGTGATGAACTGCATTCCCGCAGTTTTTTCAGTTTCTCGTACTTCATCTTCTTCATCCTCCACAGGCTGCTTTGATGATGATGATAGACATATATTCCCTCAGAGCATATTTGGGCCATTCCGTGCGAAGCACAATATGATTGTCTACGGCGATGGCAATGCCCTGTGTCGGTAAGGCGAGTTCTTCGATAAGTTGTGAAAGGGTAGAGGCACCGGTTTTCACTTCTTTGTTGTTGACTAATACTTCATTTTTCTGTTTATTAAGAAATAATGCAAATCGGTAGTTTAACTATTTCAATTACTGATTCGTATAAATAAAACAATGGAAGTAAATACAAAGAAGCGTCTTTACGGCAAGTTCAGTGAAGAAAAAATATCCAATTCCTACGGCAGTACTAACTGCATCAGGTTCGAGGGTATAATCTCAGCCCGTCGGGGCACCCCTTTGTCTTTACGGCAACAAAGGTAAGGGAAAATCGGAAATAAAAAACAAAAGAACGTACTTTTTATTTCAGTGATTACTTTTTGTTTACTCGCGCCCCTTTGTGGCACGTATCTTTTTCAGCGTATTCCGAACAGTGGTTCTGACTCCAGTTGAATAAAAATCAGGCTCTGTATTTTCCAGTATCAGTTGCAATTCCTGCAGCAGTTCCGGCTCCTTCCTGCAAAGCAGATAGGCTATTCTGATGGAAAGGGCTTGCACTCCTATGCTTTCTTGCGGAGATAGCATGTGGTCCAGGCAGTAATTCAGCAAATCGACGGAGATTGGAGTAGGGATGGGAATATTATACAGTATAGATAATAAGAGACGTTTGGAACCGTCGTGCGTGCAGTCTATCAGCCGTTGAATGATTTCATCGTACAGTAGGATGAACCAGTCGGGATGGATTTCGCTCAATTTCTCGCATACCCATATTGCTCGCCATGACACCGTCTGTTTTTCATCGTATGTCAATCGGTATATATCTTCAAAATACTCGGGGCAGAGGCATACCTCTTGTACCAGAGAGTCTATCGATAACTTATGAATAGGTACTGCCAAGGTATTTCTGAACTCCGTAATCTTTTCCATATATCCCATTTTGTTGTGAGTGGCAAATATAAAGGAAATGGCCTACTAAAACAAGAAAGGCTGTCTATTTGAAGAAAGACAGCCTTGAAAATATTCTATTTAAGGAATTATGCAATCCCGTGAGCCGTAGCTCCGGTGCAATCTTCTTGATAAGACCTTGCAGCACTGCACCAGGACCGCACTCTGTGAAGTCCGTAGCACCATCGGCAACCATGTTCTTCACTGTTTGCGTCCAACGTACCGATGCTGTCAGCTGAGCCACCAGGTTCTTCTTGATTTCTACCGGGTCAGTATGAGGCATAGCGTCTACATTCTGATATACGGGGCACTTCGGAGCATGGATTTCTGTTGCATTGATGGCTGCTTCCAGTTCAACTTGGCAGGGTTCATCAGCGGAGAGTGGAACGCACCGCCTACCTTCAACGGCAGAGCACGCTTTGCACCTGCAGCCTTCATCAGTTCGCAAGCCTTGTTGATACCTTCTATGGAACCGGAAATTACAATCTGTCCCGGGCAGTTATAGTTGGCTGCCACGCAAACTTCACCTTCAGCACTTACTTGAGCGCAGATTTCCTCAACCTTTTCATCCGGCAGGGCAATAATGGCTGCCATAGTGGAGGGCTGTGCCTCGCAAGCCTTTTGCATAGCATGGCACGGGCATACACCAGTTTCAGACCATCTTCAAAGCTCAGTGCACCGGCAGCAACCAAGGCAGAGAACTCGCCCAATGAGTGACCGGCGGTCATCTCCGGCTTAAGTCATCGCCCATGCAGAGGGCAGAAATAACGGAATGAAGGAACACGGCAGGTTGGGTAACTTTAGTCTGGCGCAGGTCTTCATCTGTTCCGTTGAACATAATATCAGTAATACGATACCCGAGGATATCATTTGCTTTCTCAAAAAGTTCCTTGCTAATGCCGAATTTTCGTACAGGTCCTTTCCCATGCCAACGAATTGGGCACCTTGACCCGGAAATACAAATGCTTTCATATTTACTCGTTTTTTTAGTGTTTAAATAAAAAGTGCTGCAAAGGTAGAGGTTTTTCTGATATTCACCGCACAAACGGATGTTTTTTGTGCAATGCCCTTACTTTAAGGAGGGAAGCTAAAATACAATATGTATGCTTGGGCCTTCTGTGGTATCCGGAGGCTGAAATACTTATAAATGAAACACTTTCTCCTTATTGTACTTCCTACAATTAGACCTCTTGTATATTCTTGTAAATTACATATTGTATTCCATACGATAACAACTGAAAATGATATTGTATAAAGTAAGATATGTATTCAGTTGAAAAATAATGCTTTATAACATTATAAAAATAATCTTTTCCTTTATTGCAAATTAGAAAAACCTATTTATATTTGCAGCGCTTAACGAGATATATTATGCAAAACATAGAACAAAAAACGCCGTTGGCAAACAATCATATCTCTGTGGACTGTGTAGTGATTGGTTTTGACGGAGAACAGCTAAAGGTTCTGCTGATTAAGCGTGCAGGAGAGGAAGAAGGAGAAATCTTTCATGATATGAAGCTTCCCGGAAGTTTGATTTACATGGATGAGGATTTGGATGAAGCTGCCAAACGGGTGTTGAATGAATTGACGGGTCTGAAGAACGTCAATCTGATGCAATTCAAGGCATTCGGCTCAAAAACCGTACGAAGGACCCCAGAGATGTACATTGGCTGGAACGTGCCATGCAGTCCAAGGTAGAGCGTATTGTCACCATAGCCTATCTTTCCCTGGTGAAGATAGACCGCGCATTGAACCGTGATTTGGACAATTATCAAGCCAGTTGGGTAGCCATGCCGGATATAAAGGCTCTGGCATTCGACCACAACCTGATTATCAAGGAAGCCATTACCTATGTCCGTCAGTACGTCGAGTTCAACCCGTCTTCACTGTTCGACTTGTTGCCGCGTAAGTTCACCGCATCCCAGCTTCGCACTTTGTACGAACTGGTGTATGACAAGCAGTACGACGTACGCAATTTCCATAAAAAAAAAATTGCCTTGATGGAGTATGTCGTCCCCCTGGAAGAAAAACAGCAGGGCGTGGCCCACCGGGCGGCACGCTACTACCGTTTCGACAAAAAGATATACAATAAATCCGACGGTAGCCGGATTGTAAATTCTTCATATCACTTTCATTTTAATATTGATAGAAATGTATTTATTAGGTTATGACATCGGCAGCTCGTCTGTAAAAGCGAGTCTGGTAAATGCGGAAAGCGGCAAGTGTGTATCGTCTGCCTTCTTCCCCAAGACTGAAGCGGAAATTATCGCAGTGAAGCCCGGCTGGGCAGAGCAAGACCCCGGAAACTGGTGGGAAAACTTGAAACTGGCCACACAAGCGGTATTGGCAGAATCCGGAGTAAACGCAAAAGACATCAAGCGATCGGTATCTCTTATCAGATGCATGGCTTGGTATGTGTAGATAAAAACCAGCAGGTGTTGCGTCCTGCCATTATCTGGTGCGACTCCAGAGCCGTGCCCTACGGACAAAAGGCTTTCGAAACATTGGGAGAGGAGACTTGCCTTTCACATCTGCTGAATTCTCCGGGCAACTTCACGGCCTCCAAACTGGCTTGGATTAAGGAGAATGAGCCTTCCGTTTACGAAAAGATTCATAAGATAATGCTGCCGGGCGACTATATCGCCATGAAGTTGAGCGGTACCATCTGTACCACGGTGTCCGGTTTGTCCGAAGGGATGTTCTGGGATTTCAAGAACAACCGGGTTGCCGACTTTCTGATGGACTATTATGGATTCGACTCCTCTCTGATTGCCGACATCAAACCGACTTTCTCCGAGCAGGGACGCGTCAATGCTGCTGCAGCCGCAGAGCTGGGTCTGAAAGAAGGTACGCCTATCACTTACCGTGCCGGCGACCAGCCCAACAATGCCCTTTCCCTGAATGTATTCAATCCGGGTGAAATTGCTTCTACCGCCGGAACGTCCGGCGTGGTATACGGCGTGAACGGTGAGGTGAACTACGACCCAAGTCACGTGTCAACACCTTTGCACACGTCAACCATGCTGCCGGGCAAACCCGTCTGGGTGTTCTGCTGTGCATCAATGGTACGGGCATTCTCAATTCATGGGTAAAACGCACCGTTGCTCCCGAAGGCATCTCCTACAGCGATATGAATCTGCTGGCGGCGCAAGCTCCCATCGGCAGTGCCGGTATCAGTATCCTGCCCTTTGGAAACGGTGCGGAGCGTATGCTGGAGAACAAGGAAATAGGCTGCTCCATTCATGGCATCAACTTCAACCAGCACGGCAAACAGCATATCATCCGTGCAGCGCAGGAAGGCATCGTTTTTTCCTTTAAATATGGAATCGACATCATGGAACAAATGGGCATTCCCGTGCAGAAAATTCATGCAGGCAAGGCTAATATGTTCCTCAGCCCGCTGTTCCGCGAGACATTGGCCGGTGTGACGGGAGCTGTCATCGAACTGTATGATACCGACGGCTCTGTAGGTGCCGCCAAAGGCGCCGGAATCGGTGTGGCATATACAAGGACAACAACGAAGCATTTGCCACGCTTGAGAAGCTCGAGGTGATAGAGCCGAAGTGGCAGACCGCCAGGCTTATGCCGACGCATATGCGCGCTGGAAACACTGGGTAATGTGCTAATGTGCACATTAAAACGTTAGCACGTTAAAACAATAAATTAATAATTAACCCCGTGATGAATGTGTCTGTCATTGGCACATTCTCACATTAAAACATTAAATTCTTATGGCAACAAAAGAGTATTTTTCCCGGAATAGGAAAGATTAAATTCGAAGGTAAAGAGAGCAAGAACCCGATGCATTCCGTTATTACGATGCCGATAAAGTAATCATGGGTAAGAAAATGAGCGAATGGCTGAAGTTCGCCATGGCATGGTGGCACACTCTTTGCGCAGAAGGTGGTGACCAATTCGGTGGCGGAACAAAGAAATTCCCCTGGAACGGTGAGGCTGACAAGGTTCAGGCTGCCAAGAACAAAATGGACGCCGGCTTTGAATTCATGCAGAAAATGGGTATCGAATACTACTGCTTCCACGATGTAGACCTCTGCGAAGAAGCCGAGACCATTGAAGAATACGAAGCCAACTTGAAGGAAATCGTAGCGTATGCCAAGCAGAAACAAGCAGAAACCGGCATCAAACTGTTGTGGGGTACTGCCAACGTATTCGGCCATGCCCGCTACATGAATGGTGCAGCCACCAATCCCGATTTCGATGTTGTGGCACGTGCCGCCATCCAAATCAAAAACGCCATCGACGCTACTATCGAACTGGGAGGCTCAAACTATGTATTCTGGGGCGGTCGCGAAGGCTACATGTCATTGCTGAATACAGACCAGAAGCGTGAGAAAGAGCACCTCGCACAGATGTTGACCATCGCCCGCGACTATGCACGTGCCCGCGGCTTCAAAGGTACCTTCTTGATTGAACCGAAACCGATGGAACCTACAAAACACCAGTATGATGTAGACACCGAAACCGTTATCGGCTTCTTGAAGGCTCACAATCTGGACAAAGATTTCAAGGTGAACATCGAAGTGAACCACGCTACTTTGGCGGGCCACACCTTCGAGCACGAACTCGCAGTAGCCGTAGACAACGGTATGCTCGGCTCCATCGACGCAACCGTGGTGACTACCAGAACGGCTGGGATACAGACCAGTTCCCCATTGACAACTTCGAACTGACCCAGGCAATGATGCAAATCATCCGTAACGGAGGCTTTGGCAATGGCGGTACAAACTTCGATGCCAAGACCCGTCGCAACTCCACCGACCTGGAAGACATTTTCATTGCCCACATCGCCGGTATGGACGTGATGGCACGTGCACTGGAAAGTGCAGCCAAACTGCTTGAAGAGTCTCCTTACAAGAAGATGCTGGCCGACCGCTATGCTTCCTTCGACAGTGGTAAAGGCAAGGAATTTGAAGATGGCAAACTGACGCTGGAGGATTTGGTAGCTTACGCAAAAGCCAACGGTGAGCCGAAACAGACCAGCGGCAAGCAGGAATTGTATGAGGCAATCGTGAATATGTACTGCTAATAATGATCAATGTTTAGTGATTAGTGGTTAATAAGTTGCGCATGAGGTGTTTCAATATTAATCATTAATCGCTAATCATTAATCGCTAATCATTAACCATTAATCATTAATATCATGAATTATACAGAAAAAGGCAGTAAACTCTACCTCTTCTCTATTGTGCTGGTAGCCGTCATCGGGGGCTTGCTTTTCGGCTACGATACAGCAGTCATATCCGGTGCCGATAAAGGGCTTCAGGCATTTTTTATGGGTGCCTCCGATTTTGTCTACACAGATACGATTCACGGCATTACCTCTTCCAGTGCACTTATCGGATGTATCATCGGTAGTGCTCTTTCGGGATTCTTCGCATCCAATCTGGGACGTAAGAATTCTCTTTTCATAGCCGGCGTCTTGTTCTTTCTGTCGGCATTGGGCTCCTACTACCCGGAATTCCTTTTCTTCGACTATGGTGTTCCTTCCTATTCCTTGCTCGTGGCATTCAATTTCTACCGTGTATTGGGAGGAATCGGCGTAGGTTTGGCATCGGCCATCTGCCCGATGTATATTGCGGAAATTGCGCCGAGCAACATTCGCGGGACTCTGGTATCATGGAATCAGTTTGCCATTATCTTCGGCCAGTTGGTGGTTTACTTCGTGAATTTCCTTATTCTGGGCGAGAATTCAAATCCGGTGATAAAGGCCATTGAAGGAGTCAACCAGATTCTGAATCCCGAAGCGGCAGCATGGACCACAGAGATAGGATGGCGTCTGATGTTTGTCAGTGAGGCTGTTCCTGCAGGAGTCTTTGCGTTGCTCGTACTGTTTGTTCCCGAAACGCCACGCTATCTTGCCATGAGTGGCAAGGATGATAAGGCACTCCAGGTGTTAAGCCGTATCAACGGCTTGGCTCAGGCAAAGGTTATTCTGTCTCAAATCAAAGCCACGGCAGAGGAAAAGACGGAAAAGCTTTTCACTTATGGCTGGATGGTTATCTTTATCGGTATCATGCTGAGTGTATTCCAGCAAGCGGTAGGTATCAACGCCGTACTCTATTTCGCACCGCGTATCTTCGAAACGATGGGAATGGGCAACCCGATGGTTCAAACCGTCATCATGGGTATCATCAATATTCTGTTCACGTTGCTGGCTGTCTTTACAGTCGAGAAATGGGGACGTAAACCGCTGCTCATCTCGGGGTCTATCGGCATGGCGATAGGTGCTTTCGGAGTAGCTCTTTGCAACGTTGTGGCAGGGCTTCCTCCATGTTGGCTGTTGTCAGCATCATGGTCTACAGTGCTTCGTTCATGTTCAGCTGGGGCCCATCTGCTGGGTACTGATTGCTGAAATCTTCCCGAATACCATCCGTGGCGCTGCAGTAGCCATTGCCGTAGCCTTCCAATGGATATTCAATTTCATTGTATCTTCCACCTTCGTACCTATGTACAATATGAGTTTGGGAGATATGGGAGACAAGTTCGGGCACATGTTTGCTTATGGCTTATACGGAATCATCTGTGTGGTGGCTGCTCTGTTTGTCTGGAAGCTTGTTCCCGAAACGAAAGGCAAGACACTGGAAGACATGACCAAGCTGTGGAAGAATAGAAGAAACAATAGATAAGACCGTCATTGAAACTGTCCATATAAGACGGGAAAGAGGAGGCCTGATGAATGCCTCCTCTTTTTGTTATCAATTCCGTATCTTTTCCCTTATCCGTTCAAGATGGGAAAGAAAAATCTTCGGAGGGGAAGATAACATGTAAGGATAAACCGTACCTTTGCACTGTTTTTAATCAGGAATAGCAAGAAGTTATGGATTCAATGAAAATCAATAAGGTGCAGATACGCAATCTGCAGATTGAAGATTATGACCAGTTGGCACAATCGTTTACGCGCGTTTATTCAGACGGAAGCGATGTGTTCTGGACGCACAAACAAATAGAAAAACTGATACGCATCTTCCCCGAGGGGCAGATTGTGACGGTGGTTGACGAGAAAATCGTGGGCTGTGCGCTTTCCATCATAGTGAACTACGATGATGTGAAGAACGACCACACTTACGCCCAGGTTACGGGCAAGGAGACTTTCAACACCCACAATCCGAAAGGCAACATACTTTATGGCATCGAAGTCTTTATCCATCCCCAATACCGTGGCCTGCGTCTGGCACGCCGTATGTATGAATACCGCAAGGAACTTTGCGAGACATTGAACCTGAAGGCAATCATGTTTGGCGGACGTATCCCCAACTACTACAAATATGCCGATCAAATCCGCCCCAAGGAGTACATAGATAAGGTGAAGCAAAAGGAAATCTTCGACCCGGTGCTGACCTTTCAGCTCTCTAACGACTTCCACGTGCGCAAGGTGATGCGCAACTACCTTCCCAATGATGAGGAGTCCAAGCACTACGCCTGCCTGCTGCAATGGGACAATATCTACTATCAGGCTCCCACACAAGACTATGTAAACCCCAAAACCACTGTCCGCGTAGGCTTGGTACAATGGCAGATGCGTACCTACAAGACACTGGATGACCTTTTTGAGCAAGTGGAATTTTTTGTGGATGCCGTGAGCGACTACAAGAGTGACTTTGTCCTTTTTCCCGAATACTTCAACGCACCGTTGATGGCAAAATTCAACAACGAGGCGAGTCGCAGGCTATCCGCGGGCTGGCGGCCTATACCGAGGAAATCAAGGAGCGTTTCGTCAAGCTCGCCATCAGCTATAACATCAACATTATTACGGGCAGTATGCCGCTTATCAAGGAAGACGGGCTGCTATACAACGTAGGATTCCTCTGCCGACGTGACGGAAGTTATGAAATGTACGAAAGATACATGTCACTCCCGACGAGATAAGTCTGGGGACTGAGCGGAGGCAAGTCCATCCAAACTTTCGATACGGACTGTGCTAAGATAGGCGTGCTGATATGCTACGATGTAGAGTTCCCCGAACTGAGCCGCATCATGGCGGACCAAGGCATGCAGATACTCTTTGTTCCTTTCCTTACCGATACGCAGAATGCTTACAGCCGCGTAAAGGTGTGCGCCCATGCTCGTGCCATCGAAAACGAGTGCTTTGTAGTGATAGCCGGCAGTGTAGGCAATCTTCCCCGCGTGCACAACATGGACATCCAGTATGCCCAGTCCGGTGTATTCACTCCCTGCGATTTTGCTTTCCCCACAGACGGCAAGCGTGCGGAAGCCACTCCGAATACCGAAATGATTCTTGTATCGGATGTGGATCTGGATTTGCTGAACGAACTGCATACCTACGGCAGTGTACGTAACTTGAAAGACCGGAGAGGCGATTTGTACGAGGTGAAGATGAAAAATAACCTTTCCACGCCGGGTTTTTCATCGTACCCGATGCCACACTTCAGTAACTTAAATGCCACACTTTACCGCCTCAAGTGCCACATTTCGTAGTCCGAAACCTATGGCATTCCGGATGATCAAATGTGGCATTTAAGTTACTGAAGTGTGGCATTTCGGATAGTAATTCCATAGTTTATTCGTGTCTTTACACAACTTCTACTCTAAAAACTGAAACAATGGTCAAAAAAGCTTTCTCCGCTTCCGAAATACCTCTTTGCATCAATGTGCTGCGATTACTTAACTACCGTCTGGCCTCCGGTGAACTGATTCTGTCCGACTGGCTTACGGTGAAACAGATTGCTTTTAATATAAGCCTTTCCATTACTCCTAGGCGCGTATAGAGGAGGAAACCCGTATTCTCCGCACCCGGCAGGAAGTCATCATCAGGCAATTTTCCATCCTGGGCTTCCTGAAAACTGACATAAAGGTCAATTCTGTCACTTATGAACGTGTCCGCTATTACTTCGTAGACTTCATCCTCTATTTTGCCTTCCACGCCACTATGCAGCAGAAGAAGAGCAAGGAAGAATAGCTGAAGCCTGCCTACACCATAAATCAATGAGGCAGCCGCCCAAGTCTATGAAGAGCGCCGCCAATATTATAGTGATGGGGGACTGACCGGAGATGTGAAGCCTGAATGCTCAAAATCCGCCATGCAATTACAGCATCAAAAACGCCTTTCTTGCCTATGTGGACGAAATCCTGCCCCAAAAGAAAGAACCCGAAAACCTGATGTATAACTTTCTCTCTTTCGATGAGACATTGGATTGTTTCGGAGTGGTGAATCATTTCCTTAATTATTCCATCTTGAATTATAGTTACATCAGCGGCAGTTGAAGTCTATTCGCAGATGATGCTGCTATTATTTTTTTTTCAATGTGATATTTTATTATTCTTTCCCATGTCTGTTTTGCACGCTTATTGCTGATTGCAGCAATGACATTCGCAGAATTCTACATACCGTTTGTTGAACTCAGCAAAATAGCCCTCTTATTTGTAGTTTTCAGGTCGCTTGTTTGAACTAAATTTACGTTTTGCCGTTTTTTGCTTAGAACCCCGTGGGTTTTAGTGCTTTTCTTAGAAAGGTCACATCAAGCGGATATTACTTCCACACATCCATTGAACTGACGCCAAATAAAACATTTTATCGCACTAAGCCAGCTTTTTCTACCTAAAAAGTCTCTTGTATCTAAGTTTTTTGTAAATTTGCGTATAGAAGTTACGAAAAGAGTGTAATTTATTGGAAATGAGCGTAGGTTAATTGCTCTTGATAGTAATAGGTTACGATTTAGTTAGTTATCTACTGCATTATCCTTCTGCGCGTTGCGTAACCTTCAAAGAACTCTTCGTATGCAAAAGTAGCTATTTAATTCGAGATTTTGATATAAACTCCCGTTTTTTATCCCCTCATTCATAAGAATTTTCCGTAAAAGCGGTATTGTCCGTCGCACACCATTGCCCAAAACGAGTTTGGAACAAACGTGTGCCGACTACCGCATAGCTGGAGAAAAGGGCATTGCCTCACGCCTAAACGATGTTTAGACAGATGAAGCAATGCCCCTTTCTTTTGCGCCTATGCCAAGAGGTGCTTTTACGGGTTTTCAAATGATTTTTCTTTTTTCGCTGTCTCTTTTGCCGGAAGCGGAAAGTGAATGCAGAGTGTGTCAGCCTGCCCCATGAATGAAACAGGCGCCCACACACAGCCGGACAAACCGGGAAGAATGATTGTTGCCACCCGGCTGAACAAGTTCCGTCGGATCGGAAACAATCATACTTCCTTTGTTGTGGTTTGCCCTTTTCACGCTTCCGGTGATGTCTTTTTCCTTTTGGTGATTCTTTTTTTACGGATTTTCCCCTGAAGTTTTTTTCTACACAATCTGCCTCTGTTTTCGTTTACCTCCATTTTGCGCCTTTCAGTAAGCCGCATCAGTCAGTCATTTTCGTTCTGGGCGCAAAGGTAATTCCGGGATTGGACGGGAAAGCAAGGTCAAGCCTCCTGTTTTCGGTAAAAATCTCCAGCCCTGCGGGTAGTATTTTGACCGAAACCTTGCATTCCCTAATCCCTACCTTTTCAAGCACCCGAAACGACGACCGATGCGACAGAAAGACGCATAAAAAAAATGTCGGATAAACGAGAGGCAGATAAGATAGTTTGAAACTCAACTCCCTCAGCTCTTGAATCCGCATAAAAAAACAAAAAATCAAAAAACAACGGATATGAGAACAGCAATAGCAACAAAATTCGTGGCATGGGAAGTACCAAGTTTGGAGAACCTGCAAGACAGCAAGGTGTACGGACTCCGCACCAAACTCAACAACGGAGAAAGTTGAGCCGAGAGGAAAAGGATTGGCTTACACGCAACGTGAACAGCAACATCTATTTCAAGAGTGCAGTACCCTTACAGGTTGGATGTTTGACTTCTCCGACATTCTCCGAACCTACATTGTGAAGCAGTACGGACATTGGGCGGAATACAAGGCTACCGACAAGACCGCACTCCGCAGTTTCCTTTACGGCAGGATTGACAGCATCGTGGAACTTAACAAATGATACGGCTATGACAGCAACGGCAGATTTCAGACAGATAGCGCAATACATCGGGCTTGCTATATGCGGTTTGATAATGCGCACCGCCTTCGGGGTGTTCGGCATCCTTTGGGGCATCATCAGAGAGATTGTAAACGGAGTGTTCCGAGTGGCGATAGGTGTAATCGTGGCTATCCTTTCCACCATTGCCTTCTTTGGCTTCATCCTTTGGTTATTCACCCTTTAACCCTTACCGACATGGCAAAAAGAAACAGCAAGACGGCAGCGCAGCAGTGCAGATATTACGAGGTGGACAACATCTTCGTGTATATGGTGGAAACGTACATCAACGGCAATTTTGAAACTTTCCGAAGATTGTACCACGAACTGAACAAGGACGCACGGAGGGATTTCATGGACTTCCTTCTCAGCGAGGTAGAGCCGACCTATTGGAGAGAGATACTGAAACAGATAATCTAAAAATGACAGCGATATGAAAGGAACAGACCATTTCAAGAGAACGATATATATGTACTTGGAACAGCGTGCGGAGGAAGATGCGCTATTTGCAAAGAAGTACCGCAACCCTGCCAAGAACATGGACGAGTGCGTGACCCACATTCTGAACTATGTGCAGAAAAGCGGTTGCAACGGTTTCACGGACGGAGAGATATTCGGGCAAGCCATCCACTACTATGAGGAAAACGAGATAGAGGTGGGCAAACCGATGGACTGCCAAGTGGTTGTGAACCACGTTGTGAAACTCACGGCAGAGGAAAAGGCGGAGGCACGTCAGAACGCTGTCCGCAAATACCAAGAGGAGGAACTCCGCAAGTTGCAGAACCGCCACAGACCGTCAGCGAGAAAAGAAAACCAACCCCAACCCTCATTATTTGATTTAGGCTTATGAAACCGAAGACCAAGATACAGAAAGAGGTGGCAAGACTTTCCGCCAACCTTCGCCCCATATCAGCGACACAAATAGATTGGGCATACCGCCACTGCGTTGAGCATATCGGCTACCGCACCAAGAAAGGGAACATCACCTGTTCCGACTGCGGTCACGAGTGGCACAGCGACAGCGGACTATGCGACACCCTTGAAGGCTGCACCTGCCCAAATGCCATGCCGAACTCAAAGTGCAGGACACACGCAGACGCATCTACAAGGAAACGCAGAATTTCAGCGTGATAACCACCTGCAAAGGGTATCAGGTAATCCGCGTGGCGCAGGTCAGATGCGAGAGCAGGAAAGGCGAACCGATGCGTTTCTACTGCCACGAGGTCGTGCAGCGTTGGATTTCACCCGACGGCAAGGTTACGGACATGGCGTTGCTCCGTGGCTTCCTTTTCTGCTATTGCGATGTGTGGGCATTAGGCAGCGATATGGAGGTAAGACCGCACAACAGCCTATACGATGATGTGGTGGCAAGAAGCTGTGCATATCCAAAGATGAGGATATTGCCCCAACTCAGACGTAACGGCTTCAAGGGCGATTTCCACGGCATCTCCCCCGTGCGTCTTTTCAAAGCCTTGCTTTCAGACCCAAGAATTGAAACCCTTATGAAAGGCGGTGAGATTGAGGTCATGAAACACTTTCTTTTCAATACCCGTACTGCCGATGAATGTTGGGCATCATATCTGATTGCCAAGCGTCACAAGTATCAGATAGACAACCTCTCAATGTGGTGCGACTATCTGCGTATGCTCAAAAACTCGGTCAAGACCTCCGTAACCCGAAGAACATCTGTCCCGAAGATTTCATGGCGGCACACGACAACGCAACCCGAAAAATTGAAGCCATACACGAGAAGGAAAGAGCCGCAGAGCAACGCCGTTGGGAGATTGAAAGGCGTGAGCGTGAGCAACAGCGACAACTCCAACGAAAGAAAGATGCGGAGGATTTCATCGCCAACAAATCCAAATTCTTCGGCTTGGTAATCACGGACGAGGAAATAATCGTCAAGGTGCTTGAAAGCATAGACGAGTATTACAACGAGGGCAAGACGCAGGGCATCTGCGTGTTTGGCAGTGGATACTACAAGAAAGCCGACACCCTCATACTATCGGCAAGGATTGGCGATGAGATTATTGAAACCGTAGAGGTGGACTTGCGAACCTCGAAGTGGTGCAGTGCCACGGCAAGCACAACCAGGACACCGAATATCACGAGCGCATCATAGACCTTGTGAACAAGAACGCCAACCTTATCCGTGAGCGGATGAAAGCGGCATAGCATAACCCCTAAAACAACATTGATATGGAAGTAAGAATTGAAAGTATGATTTGTGTGTGGGATGATGCAATCCCCACGATGTTCCTTGAATTTGTGAACCTCCTCACTCTCACAACGAGTGAGGGGGAATTGAGAAAGAGCGTAAAGGAGTTTGCCGAGAAGCACGAACTTGACAAGTTTTTCCTTTACGGCTTCGGCTCACACCATTTCTACCTGCACCAACGCTACACAAGCAACCCCGAAATGGTGATGAAGAACAGAGTTCTGTCAGTACATTTTTAACCATCTAAAAAGCAACATTATGACAACACGAATGACCATCAACGGAGTAAGCACCTGCGCGGAAGCAGGTACGGAGAAATACGAGCGTTTCCAATCGGGTATCGGAAGACGCAGGCGGACACTTGTGCAGTACGACTACCGCCACCCCATAGACAGAGAATTGTTCTCTTGTGTCAAACCCACGTTGGACGAGTGCCGAGCCGCACGGGACAAGTGGCTGAACGCAAAGAAGGGAAAGGAGGACAGACTATGAACACGACCTATCAAACGCTGATAGTCAAGTTCAGCGAACCTATCACGGCATTGGACGTATCTTTGACGATACCGGAGCGTGGGGAACGGACACCCTCAAGGGGTGGATAGATGATTACGAAAGCACACGTTTCACCGCCACCGACAGCCATACGGCAGTCATCACGAGCGAGTACAATATGGAATGTGTGAAAGAGTGGCTACAACGGCAGACCCCCATTTCCGAAATGCGAGAATTTGAACGGGATGCGGTGTCCGCACCGCCAATACTTAAAACCCTAAAAACAAAAGATATGATAGCCAAGACGATATTACAGCAGATAGGCGGAAAACGCTTCACCGCCATGACAGGTAGCCGTGATTTCATAGATATGGGCAACGGCTTACGGATGAGCCTTGCAAGGAACAAAACAAGTGCCAACCGCCTTGACATCATCTATGACGAAGGGGCAGACCTCTACAATATGCGCTTCTACCGCAGGACGTTCAGCAAAAAGACCTTTGAGTGCAAGACAAAGGACATTGCCGTACACGAGGGTATCTATTTTGATATGCTGGAGGAAATGTTCACGATGGTGACGGGACTTTACACACGCTTTTGAGTGGCGGGGCGGCGAGAGCGCCCTACTTTCTTTCAGTGAGCATGATGGCGGACAAAGAAAGTAGCAAAGAAACCTTTGTCCAATCTGCGATAACTAAAAAATCCGCAAGTAAAACTTGCGGAGGCTATATATTGGGTCGTTATTTTTTGGTGGAGGGGAATGATAATCTCGAACCGTTGAACTACACATTTCTGCTTCGTCTCCATTTCCCCCAACGATTTGATACGTTCAATCATTTTTGTTGTTCCTTTCTGAATTTTCCTAAATACTTTCTTCATAATTTCGCTATACTTTTTATGGTTAATAACTATGTTTTGTATTGCTCTCACAACACTTACAACTTGAAGTGTTATTTGGAAACCGATAGGCAAAAATGGCTCAACGATGTCAATTAACGAGAAAATCCTACGATAATCTATCAAGTGATAGAGCAAAAGACGTGCCAAGTTAAATATGGCACGTCTTTTGCCAGTTTTGTCAGTCCTTTTATGGGATATACAACAGCGCAAACTCCGCCTTTCTCCGTTTGAGCAGCATGGCGTGGCGTTTTCCTTTGTAGTTGCAGAAGGCTATATACTCACGGTAGATGTTCCTGTCACCAGCTTCCAGCTTCTTGATTAAGGTGCTTTTGGGGATTGTTTTGCTGCCTAACAGCTTCGCCGGTCCCACATTGTAAGCTAACGTGCCAAGCAAAATCGAATCAACCCCGAATTTACGGAACATGGCGACAAATTTGCGCAGGTCTTTCCGCAAAGTTCATCCGCATCCCGTTTTGTCATGGTTCGTGCCGAATACTTCTCGTTTGGCAAAAGTTTGTGACCCCAACCGACGTATGGGTAGTGTTTTTCTGAGTGCCAGCCTTCAAAGTAGCGGCAGCATAAAAAAGCACGTTCCATAAGCGGCAGTCGGTAGATTGCCGCCTGCCCGTCCGTTCCCTCTTGGCGGCTGATCTGCGCGGACACAGAACAGACCGTCAGAAGTGAACAGAGCATTGTCATGAATACACGCATCATTCAACAAGGGGCTGAAGTTGCCGATGGGAACGATGGTAAGATCGTCGTCCTTTACATTCCTGTTGTTGAAGTCAAATTCCAGTTCGTAGGAGTTGCTAAAGTTATCCTCCACCACCACGATGAAATTATGCGCCTCATCACCCGCCGCCGTGTAGTACAGGCGGAATTTTTCGTTCTCCAGCAGGTAGCGGTCGTTAGGCAGGAAGGTGATGCCGTTATCCATTTTGAGCGAGCCTTCCCCCTCGAACTGGAAATAGCGGATGGTATAGAGCGTACCCGAAAAGTCGCCCTCCTTTTTCAGTTCACAGCGGATTTCCACTGTCTGCCCCTTTACTACCTTGTTCGGCACGGGCATGACCTCCACCGTGAAGGGATAGGACTGCTGGATGTCCATGTCATCGTCACATGACACGAGGGTGAATGACATGGCGGCTATCAGGCATAACGCCACTGCCTTGAATATTGATGTTCTCTTGTTTCTGTTGTTCAGTATGTTCATTGTTCTTCGATTTTTAGATGGTTGTTTTTCTGTTTTTTCGTTGTCAGTTGCAGGTACTCGTTCAAGTCCTTGCAACCGTCATAGAGGGAGGAACGGTCGGTGACACGTTCCCCGTATCGCATGGTAAGTGCGGCAAGCGTCCGCCGTCCGGCTTCGTCACGGTCGAGGAAGCAGCCGATGCGCCCGTATCCGTCCAGCAATCCCGCCGCCTTCTCCACGTTGGCGACTGAGTTCAGCACAAGACAGTCAGCGTTACCGGTTACACCAAGCGTCACGGCAGAGAGAAAGTCCATGAAGCCCTCGAACACGAGGCACTCGTCAGCCGGGATGTCATTCGCCTTTACCAGTGATACAGACTTCGGAGGTATGCAACCCTTGAAATATCGCTTCTGACTTCATAGCCACCTGCCATGTTCGGAAAGCCAACGGCAAAATACCGTTTTCCACGCACACCGTAGTTCAAGCGGCAGCAGTGACGGGATGCGATGGCGTAAGGGATGCCCCGTTCCTCTAAATACTCCGTCAGCAGTGAGCGGAGCAGCGGAGCGACCTCCACATCCTCAAAAACGGATTCGGTCGCTTCGAGAGATAGACGGGCTTTTCCCATCCGGCAACCGTCATATTGGCGGCTTCCGCTATGAACTTCGCTTGCTT
>ENA-OQDF01000376-OQDF01000376.1-human-gut-metagenome-genome-assembly--contig:-NODE-376-length-18386-cov-7.751848_pt1 | contig 18386 bp, 19 predicted proteins | sample MGYA00242769_ERZ504597 | MGnify/ENA primary metagenome ERZ504597 (study PRJEB26092, sample SAMD00036305) | human gut metagenome | host: Homo sapiens | study: EMG produced TPA metagenomics assembly of...
CAAAGGAGAAAAATACAATGGTACATCATATTGTTATGTGGAAATTCAAACCGGAAGTAGAGGATGCAAAGAAACCGGAGCTGAAAAAAGCGATGGCAGAGAACCTGAAAAGCCTGGTCGCAAAGTGCCGGGACTGTTGACGGTTGACTTTGTAGAAGCACCGCTTGCATCTTCCACCCATGATATGGCACTTGTCACAACACTGGAAAAAGCAGAGGATGTAGCTGTATATGCAAAATATCCGGAGCACGTAAAAGTAGCAGACACCTATGTACGTCCGTACACAACGGAGCGTGCAGCACTCGATTACGAAGAGTAAAAACAAGCACGGACTTTAGCTCGTTGCCCGTTTAAATAAAAAAGTATCCCGCTTCCCCAAAAGGAACGGGATACTTTTTTGTGCCGAGAAGATCAATTCCTGATCTGGTGAATACGTTTCATTTAAGTGTTTTTCTGTTCTTCCTTCTGCAGTTCGTCAATTGTAAGCAGCAGCTCATCGATGGAAACCTTTTCGTCCTTCGGATTTTCCGTAAATTCTCTGACCAGTTCTTCGTACGTTCTTCTTCTGTGTTCCAGCGCTTTCCGCGACCGCTCCCGCCGGATGCGGCGGACATACCGCAGGCGGAGGACAAAGAGCAGAATCAGAACGAGAAGGACAAACGGCATCGCCAGAAAAACAGGATCTGCCTTCCGGATACGGGCAAAAAGGGATGCACCGGCCGAGGCAAGATGGCGGAACCAGGAAGCGGCATGCACAGTGCCTTTCCAGAACGCTGCGAAATGGGAAGCCACAGATGAGAAGGAAACCGTGGATGATGCCGGTGCTTTGGAAATGGCCGGTTCCGGTGTCTGGGTTATGGCCGGTGTTTCGGTCGGCGTCGCAGTGGCAGTCGGCGTCGGTGTCGCCGTCGGAACCGGTTCAAACGTTACGGCAAGGGTATGATCCTTCTGGATATCGGAAAATGTGTAGCTGTCCGGATATTCCGTCACCGGCAGATACAAGCCGTCCACCGAGAGCTTCGCGAGCCGGAAGCCTTCGTCTGCCGTGTAGGAAACGGTTTTTCCTCTCCGCGGGAAACTTCCCCGCCCTCGGACACCGAGCCATGCTCCGCCGCGGAAGTGGAAACCGTGAACAGATACGGCACCCGGGTGCGGTAGAACTGCACGTACCGTCCACCATCTGCCTTTGTTACGTTTACAATCGCAATAAATTCCCCAGGATTTGTCTCACAGAGGCCCTCTGGTTCATTGATGGTGATATCGTCGGAAAAGCCAAAATCAACCGTGTCGTCCGCAAGCAGTGTTTTCTGCGAGAGCGAGTATGTCTGGATAAAGTTTCCGATTCCGAGATGCATCGTCAGCGGAAAAAGAAAAAAGAGATCGCCGGAAACACAGAGATCCTGAAAGTTTTCCATGTAAAAATCGAAGGGATACGTGCCCCAGTCATCCACCACCTGAAGTGAGGCATCGAGGAGTTTAAAGCCGTAGCCGCCGTCCGCATCGGTCTGGATCAGATAGCCGCCGGTGGAGGGAAGATAATCAATACCGAGAATATTGTAGCTTGTCGAGAGCTGGATCCGCTCTTTCTGCTCGAGAGTATCCGGGTCGAGGCGGAAGATACATCCGTAATTGGAAGCATCCGGGCTGCTGTAGCCGCTCACGAGGATTTCATGTGTGACGGGATTGTATGCCATACCGTTTGCGTGAGCAAAGTCTGCGTCCCTTACCTGATGCGCGAGGGAATACTGCGTAACGGGATTTCCGTCTGCGTCTGTATCATTTTTATAGTAGGCAGAGACTACGTCCGGCTCTGTCGTCAGATCATTAAAATTTTCGATGCAGATGATATAATCTTCCGTCGCACAGACGGACTGCACCGCGCCGTTGCTGCCGAGAATCGGATATTCCCCGACCAGTTCCCAGGAGGCACCGGTAAACGGCGTACTGGAGGCAAAACCAGCCTGACAGAGTATGGGATGAGCGAGGAAGAGAAAAATACCCAGAAAAAGGGCAAGAAAAAAACGGCCGGATTTCTTGCCAGTGGGAGATTTTATCGAAAAATTTGTAAATGCAAGCCGCATATGATGTGTAGGTCCTTTCTTACAGAAAAAAGGTGAACTTTTTCTGTCATCCTATCTTACCACGGAACCGGCGGAAAGTAAATGAAGGAGGGATGGAGATTTTCTTACATATCGTTTAAGAAAATGTAATAATTTTGTAGTGTTTGCCGATGCAAAGTAGTTGTAAACATTTTGCCGTCTTGGTAAAATAAACATAACAGAATTCAGAAAATTGTGAAGAAAAAGGAAAGGCAGAGAACCGATGATTAGAATCAAAGATATTGCAGACCGCGCAGGGGTCAGCCCGACGACGGTTTCGAATGTAATACACGGAAAGACAGGGCGCGTCTCAAAGGCGACGGTCGAGAAAATCAACCGGATTTTAAAGGAGATGGAGTACGTGCCGAGTATCAGCGCGCGCATGCTGGCGAACAACAGCTCCGGTCTCATTGGTGTGGCGCTTGGTTTCATGAAGAAAGGAAATGCATCTTCCTTTGAGGATCCCTTTGTGTCGGCAATGCTCGGAAATCTGGAGTATCAGATCCGGGAACACGGCTACTATATGATGCTGGTTGCGCGCCATGAGCAGGATGATCTTATGCAGCAGGCGCTCGGCTGGAATTTTGACGGCATGATTGCGATGGCTCTGAAGGAAAAGGAGATTGCAGAGCTCTCGGAACGTCTCGGAAAACCGCTGGTAACCATTGATCAGTATCTCCCGCCGGAACTTGGAGTCCGCTCCATTACGATGGATGACCGCGGCGGTGCGTACCAGATGAGTCAGTACCTGATTGGAAAGGGACATAAAAAATTTCTCTTTTTATCCGACTGCGATCTCGGTGTTGACCACTATCGGTGGCTCGGTGTGCGTCAGGCAATGGAGGAGGCGGGAATTGAGGACTTTGAAAGCCGCCATATTGTGATCCCGTGGAATCCAGAGCAGAGGGAGAAGGCATATGAGGAGATGCTTCCGTTCTTCAAAAAACAGACAGCGCTCTTTTTTCATCGGATTACTATGCACTTGAAGCATCCAACTTTCTGCAGAACAGGGGAATAAAGGTTCCGGAGGAATTTCAATTGCGGGCTTTGATGATGTTACTTATGCGACACTTGCGCGGCCGAAGCTGACTACCGTGCATCAGATGGTGGATGGAAAAGCACGCCGTGCCGTAGAGGTCCTGATGCACCTGATCCAGGATGAGCCGGTACAAAAAGATATTCCGCCATTGCCGACAACGCTGGTGGAGAGGGAGTCGGTAAGAGATCTGACGAAGTAAATAGTTACCAAAATTACAGAAAAACTCTTGTAGAAACTGCTGGTTTTGCGCAAAACTATTGAAAAATCACCGTGAAGTATGGTAAACTGTGCTTGCAAACGACAGAATCAAAGAACCAGACACGTTCTGGGGATGAAATAAAGGAGGTAAAAAAATGGACAAAAAATGGTGGAAAGAAGCCGTAGTGTATCAGATTTATCCGCGCAGCTTCATGGACAGCAACGGAGACGGTATCGGCGATTTAAATGGTATCACATCCCGTCTGGATTATCTGAAGGATCTTGGCGTGGATGTTATCTGGCTGTCTCCGGTGTACCAGTCACCAAACGATGACAATGGATATGATATCAGCGATTACCAGGCAATCATGCAGGAATTCGGAACAATGGAGGATTTTGACCGCATGCTTTCGGAGATGCATAAAAGAGGCATCAAGCTGGTCATGGACCTTGTTGTCAATCATACTTCAGATGAACACAAATGGTTCATGGAGAGCCGCAAATCGAAAGACAACCCGTACCGCGATTATTACATCTGGCGTGATGCAAAAGAAGGAAAAGAGCCAAACAACTGGGGAAGCTGCTTCTCCGGTTCTGCATGGAAATACGATCCGCAGACCGAGATGTATTACCTGCATCTGTTCTCAACAAAACAGCCGGATCTGAACTGGGAGAATCCAACGGTTCGAAAAGAAGTTTTCGATATGATGAACTGGTGGTGTGAGAAAGGCATCGACGGCTTCCGTATGGATGTCATCAGCATGATCTCCAAACCGGAAGGACTGCCGGATGGAAAGATTCCGGATGGCGGACTCTACGGTGACTCCGGCTGCGTAAACGGACCGCATGTTCATGAGTATCTGCAGGAGATGAACAAGGAAGTCCTTTCCAAATATGATCTGATGACGGTCGGTGAGTGTGCCGGTGTCACGATCGAGGAGGCAGAAAAATATGCATCCGCAGACGGCAAAGAGCTCAGCATGGTATTCCAGTTCGAGCTGGTTGAGCTGGCAAGCGGAAAATACGGCAAATGGACGGACAAACGCGTACCGCTCAAAGATTTCAAATGCGTCATGACAGCATGGCAGACGGAGCTTGAGGGCAAGGCATGGAACAGCCTCTTCCTTGGAAACCACGACCAGCCGCGCTGCCTGTCCCGTTTCGGCGATGATTCACCGGAATATCGCGTAGTCAGTGCCAAAATGCTTGCAACCTGCCTTCATATGATGCAGGGTACCCCGTACGTATACCAGGGCGATGAGCTCGGCATGAAGAACGTTCCGTTCCACGATCTGTCCGAATTCCGCGATATTGAGAGCATCAACGCGTTTCACGAGCTGACCGGAGCCGGAAAAGTAGCGCCGGACGATATGATGCGCTACCTGAACCTGCGCGGAAGAGACAATGCAAGAACTCCGATGCAGTGGGATGATACCGCTTCGGCAGGATTTACCACAGGAACCCCGTGGATCAAAGTCGGACCGGATTACGAGACCGTCAATGCAAAAAATGAGATGGCGGATCCGGATTCTGTATACAATTATTACAAGAAACTGATTCATCTCCGGAAAGAGAAGGATATCATGGTTTACGGAACGTACGAGCTGCTCGATCCGGAAGACGAGGCACTGTATGTATATACCAGAACCTTAGGCGATCAGAAACTCCTCGTGATGTGCAATTTTACAAAAGAGGAGCAGGAGTACACGGTTCCGGAAACCTTTGCAGGAGCAGAGGTACTGATCAGCAACTATCCGCAGGACGGCGCGGCAGCAGGGACACGAAAACTGCGTGCGTATGAGGCAGTTGTTCTGGAAACCAAATAAAAAATGCAGAGGAACCTGTGGCAGAACGGATTTTTGCCACAGGTTCCCGTTCTCAAAATACGGCAAAAACCGGTAAGAGTAAGAAAGGGGAAAATAAAACATGAAATCATATCTGAAAATGGAGACACATCCGCTTGCAGATCCGAAGAATGTAGTAAAGGGCGATAAATATCGTATCACGGTGCTGACGGAGCATCTTCTTCGGATGGAATACAGTGAGGACGGTGAATTTATCGATGCGGCATCCCAGACGGTTGTAAACCGTGATTTTCCAGCAGTGGAATTTTCCGTCAAAGACACAGGCGATGAGCTGGAGCTGCGTACAAAGTATCTGCAGCTGAATTACAACAAAAAGGCATTCTCTGCAAACGGACTTTCCTGCAAAACAACGGCAGTCGGCATCAGTTCTGTACCGGCATGGCATTACGGAGATCCGACACAGGATCTTGGAGGAACGGCCCGTACGCTTGATCAGGTCAACGGAGCATGCGAACTGGAACCTGGTATCATGTCCTGGTTTGGTTCCGCTGTTCTGGATGATTCGAAGTCGCTTCTGATGACAGAGGACGGTTGGGTGACCCCGAGAAAGAAAGGAGTGCAGGATCTGTACTTCTTCGGCTATGGCTGGAATTTCCGTTTGGCATTAAAGGATTTCTACCACCTTTGTGGCAAGACACCGATGCTTCCGAGGTTTGCGCTTGGAAACTGGTGGAGCCGTTACTGGCGTTACAGTGAAACATCCTATATGAAACTGATGGAAGACTTTGACAAAGAGAACGTTCCCTTCTCGGTTGCTGTTATCGATATGGACTGGCACCGTGTAGACGATGTGGATCCGAAATACGGCAGCGGCTGGACCGGCTATAGCTGGAATAAAAACTCTTCCCGGATCCGGAGCGTTTTCTTGGAAAACTCCATGCACGTGGCATGAAGACAACACTGAACGTCCATCCTGCAGACGGAATTCGTGCGTATGAGGACTGCTATCCGGAAGTAGCAGAAGCTATGGGAGTGGATGCAAAAAAGAAGAGCCGGTCAATTTTGACATTGCGGATCCGAAATTTGTTGATGTATATTTCGACAAAGTCCATCATCCGATGGAAAAAGAGGGCGTCGATTTCTGGTGGATTGACTGGCAGCAGGGACAAAGTACCAAGATCGAGGGTCTTGATCCGCTGTGGATGCTGAATCACTATCATTTCCTTGATAGTGGAAGAGACGGAAAACGTCCGATGACCTTCTCCCGCTACGCAGGACCCGGCTCCCACCGCTATCCGGTCGGATTTTCCGGAGACACTCACATCACCTGGGAATCACTGGATTTCCAGCCATACTTTACTAGCACAGCCTCCAACATCGGCTATGGATGGTGGAGTCATGATATCGGCGGCCATATGCTTGGCTACCGTGACGATGAGCTTGAAGCAAGATGGTATCAGTACGGAGTATTTTCTCCGATCAATCGTCTGCACAGCTCTAACAGTGCCTTCAGTGGAAAAGAGCCTTGGAACTTCAGTATGGAAGTGCGCAGCACGATGGATGATTTCCTCCGTCTGCGTCATAAACTGGTGCCGTATCTGTATACGATGAACTACCGTGCATGGAAAGAGGACACACCGATCGTTGTTCCGATGTATTATGATTACCCGGAGACGGTTTTCTGGGGCAAAAATCAGGCACCGAATCAGTACTTCTTCGGAAGCGAGCTGATGGTAACACCGGTGACAACGAAATGCATTCCGGAGCTGAAGCGTGCAAAAACAAAGGTGTGGCTGCCGGAAGGTACGTGGTTTGATTTCTTCAACGGAATGATTTACGAGGGTGGCAGAAGTATGGATCTGTACCGTACGCTCGAGGAGATCCCGGTTCTTGCGAAAGCAGGTGCGATCATCCCGATGACAGAGAAGATCAGTGCGCTGGATGTAGAATCTAACCCGGATGAGCTGACGGTACGCGTTTACGCGGGCGCGGACAATACATTTGTCCTGTACGAGGATGACAATACTACCATGGCATATGAGAAGGATGACTGTGCAAAAACATCGATGACGCTCGACTGGGGTGCGCGAAAATTTACGATTGCACCGGTTGAAGGCAATCAGAGCTTCGTTCCGGAAAGCAGAATGTACTGCGTAGAATTCGGCGGAAGTACGGCAAAAGAAGCGAAGGTCTTTGTAAACGGCGTGGAAGCGGATGCAGAAGTCAAAGAGAAAGACGGACTTCTTACGATCGCGGTAACAGATGTAAAACCGCAGGATACCGTGACAATCTGTCTGCCGGAAGATACGGAGATTGCAAAGAACGATGTCATGACACGTGCGATGGATCTGCTGCTGCACGCCGAAATCAGCTACATCACCAAAGAGCAGATCGCAAATCTTCTTCACAAAGCAGACGGAAAGGTAGCAATTCTGGCTGCAGAGCTGCAGAGCATGGAACTTCAAATGATCTGCGCGGTGCGCTGCTGGAGATCATTACGGCATAAATTGCTGCAGAAAAATACGATTTGATTTACAGAAAAAGAATTCTGTGATACGATACATACAAAGAAAAGGAAGAGAGCGTGGCAGTGGATTCTGTCAGGCTCTCTTCTTGAAATGTGAGACAGGAGGATTTTTAAACGTGGGAAAATACATCATGGCACTTGATGCCGGCACAACGAGCAACCGCTGTATTCTGTTTGATCAGAAAGGACAGATCGTAAGCCTTGCGCAGAAGGAGTTTACCCAGCGTTTCCCGAAACCGGGCTGGGTGGAGCACGATGCCAATGAAATCTGGTCCACGATGCTCGGTGTAGCCGTGGAGGCAATGCAGAAAGCGGGTGCGTCATACGAGGATATCGCGGCAATCGGCATTACAAACCAGAGAGAGACGACGATCGTCTGGGACAAAAAGACGGGAGAGCCGGTCTACAATGCAATTGTATGGCAGTGCCGCAGAACATCGGAATACTGCGATTCCTTGATGGAGCGCGGACTGGTTGACCGTTTCCGGGAGAAAACAGGTCTTGTGATCGATGCGTATTTTTCAGCCACGAAGCTGAATGGATTCTAGATGAGTTCCGGGCGTGCGCGAGCGGGCGGAGCGAGGCGATCTCTATTTTGGAACAGTGGAGACGTGGCTGATCTGGAAGATGACAAAGGGAAAGATACATGTCACCGATTACACCAACGCGTCCCGTACAATGCTGTTCAATATCCATACCCTGAAATGGATGAGGATATCTTAAAAGAGCTGAACATTCCGCTCTGTATGCTGCCGGAAGTCCGCCCGTCGAGCTGTGTCTACGGGGAGACGGCATCCACATATTTCGGCGGCCCGATTCCGATTGCGGGAGCAGCGGGAGACCAGCAGGCGGCGCTGTTCGGCCAGACCTGCTATGCGCCGGGCGAAGCGAAAAATACATACGGAACAGGCTGCTTCCTGCTGATGAACACGGGAGAAAAGCCGGTTTCTTCGACACACGGTCTTGTTACCACGATTGCATGGGGCATCGGGGACAAGATTACGTATGCGCTCGAGGGATCCATTTTCGTCGGCGGAGCCGCAATCCAGTGGCTGCGCGATGAGATGAAGCTGATCGAGTCCTCGGCGGATTCCGAGTACATGGCGCAGAAGGTGAACGACACGAACGGCTGCTACGTCGTGCCGGCGTTTACCGGCCTTGGCGCACCGTACTGGGATCAGTATGCGAGAGGAACCATTCTCGGCCTGACCCGCGGCGTCAACAAATACCATGTGATCCGCGCAACGCTGGAGTCGATCACGTATCAGGTGGATGATGTCTTAAAAGCGATGGAGGCAGATTCCGGCATGAAGCTCTCTGCGCTGCGTGTGGACGGCGGAGCAAGCGCCAACAACTTCCTGATGCAGTGCCAGGCGGACATCAGCCAGGCGCCGGTGGAGCGGCCGTGCTGCATCGAGACGACCGCAATGGGAGCAGCTTATCTTGCGGGACTCGCCGTCGGCTACTGGCCGGATCAGGAGACGGTAAAACAGAACGGAGCCATTGACCGTACGTTTGAGCCGGAGCTCTCGAAAGAGGAGCGCGATGAGAAGATGAACGGATGGCACAAAGCAGTCCGTTACGCCGAAGGATGGGCAAAATAGAAAAAGATTTTGGAAATGCAGAAAAGGAACGGTTTCGTAATGAAAACCGTTCCTTTTCGCGTACTGTGACTTCTTGTCTACTGACGTTAAAGAATGTCGATATGTTCGCCGTTTAAAGCTTTGTTCATGCTTCGCACGGCACAGAATTTACCGCACATCGAGCAGGTATCTTCCTGTTCCGGCGAGCGGTCGGCGCGGATGGCTTTTGCGGTCTCCGGGTCCAGTGCACAGTCCCACTGTGCTTCCCAGTCGAGCACGCGGCGGGCATCGCCCATCTTGTCGTCAATATCACGCGCATGCGGAACACCTTTGGCGATGTCGGCAGCGTGTGCGGCGATTTTGCTTGCGATGATGCCCTGTTTTACATCATCCAGGTTCGGAAGAGCCAGATGCTCTGCCGGCGTTACGTAGCACAGGAAAGCAGCGCCGTTCATGGCCGCAATCGCGCCTCCGATGCAGCGGTGATGTGGTCGTAGCCCGGTGCAATATCGGTCACAAGAGGGCCGAGGACATAGAACGGAGCGCCCATGCAGATGGTCTGCTGTACTTTCATATTGGCCGCAATCTGATCCATCGGAACGTGGCCCGGTCCCTCAACCATAACCTGAACGTCTTTCTCCCAGGCACGTTTGGTGAGTTCGCCGAGGCGCACCAGCTCTTCAATCTGGCAGACATCCGTTGCGTCGGCAAGGCAGCCAGGACGCAGGCGTCACCGAGAGAAATGGTCACATCGTATTCACGGCAGATATCGAGAATCTCATCGTAATACTCGTAGAACGGATTCTCCTCGCCGGTCATGCACATCCAAGCGAACACGAGGGAGCCGCCGCGGGAAACGATATTCATTTTCCGTTTGTGTTTGCGGATCTGATCGATGGTTTTTCTGGTGATGCCGCAGTGCAGGGTGACGAAATCGACACCGTCCTCGGCATGGAGGCGGATGACGTCAATAAAATCTTTGGCGGTCAGCGTATCCAGGTCTCTCTGGTAATGGATCACACTGTCATATACCGGCACGGTGCCGATCATGGCCGGACATTCGGAGGTCAGTTTCCGCCGGAACGGCTGCGTATTGCCGTGGCTCGACAGGTCCATGATGGCTTCTGCGCCCATATTGACCGCGGAGAGTACCTTCTGCATCTCCACATCGTAATCTTTACAGTCTTTCGAAACACCGAGATTTACATTGATTTTCGTGCGCAGCATCGAGCCGATGCCCTCCGGATCGATGCAGGTGTGCAGTTTATTGGCCGGAATGGCAACCTTTCCGCTGGCAACGAGCGGCATCAGTCTTCCACGGCCATATACTCTTTTTCTGCGACTTTTTTCAGCTCCGGTGTTACAATGCCGCGGCGTGCGGCGTCCATCTGTGTTGCGTAATTGTGTTCCATCTGTTGTTCTCCTTTATTTTCAAAATCAGATCCGGTAAGCGTGGTTCAGCGGTCCCGAGCCGTGGCCGAGATCCATCATGCTCGCGAGTGCGCCCGAAATATACTCTTTTGCGGCGGAAATGGCATCCGGAAGGGAAAGCCCCTTTGCGAGCCCCGATGCGATGGCGCTGGAGAGTGTACAGCCGGTGCCGTGTGTGTTCGGATTGTCGATGCGTTTTCCGGTGAACCAGGTAAATGTGCCGTTGTGATATAAAAGATCGTTGGCATCATTGATACTGTGGCCGCCCTTTAACAGAACGGCACAGCCGCAGGAATCCCCGATCTCTTTTGCGGCGCGTTCCATATCACTTTCCGACTGGATTTTGATGCCGGAGAGAACTTCTCCCTCTGGGATATTCGGTGTGATGACTTCGGCCAGAGGAAAGAGCAGTTTTTTCATCAGGTCAGGCACGCCGCCCGAAGCGAGCGCGGAGCCGCTTGTAGCGACGAGGACCGGGTCCACAACGATGTGTTTGGCCTGGTAGAAGCGAAGCCGTTCGGAGATGACTTCGATCAGTGCCGGGGAGGATACCATACCGATTTTGACGGCGTCCGGGAAGATGTCCGTAAAGACGGCGTCAAGCTGTGCGGCCAGAAACTCCGGTGTTACATCGAAAATACCGGAAACGCCGGTGGTGTTCTGGGCGGTGAGTGCGGTAATTGCCGACATGGCGTAAACTCCGTTTGTGATCATGGTTTTGATGTCTGCCTGAATGCCGGCGCCTCCGCTGGAATCACTTCCCGCGATTGTTAATGCTGTTTTCATGTTTTTCGCGTCCATGAGAATTACTCCTTTGCATTACTTTTCTTTTTGGACAGGCGACAAAGAAAGTGGTGCCCCCAGTCTGCCGCCTGGTGTGAGGATGAATGGTTACGTAAAATTATTTGTTTTCCAGCATGCGCAGAATCTGTTCTTTCAGATCCTTCGTTGCGGAAACAATGTCTTTCTGTGCAAAAATGGCACTGATGACGGCGATGCCGCAGATGCCGCTGCCGGAAAGCTCCGTCACGTTATCGCGTGTGATGCCGCCGATGGCGATGACAGGGATTTTAACGGCATTGCAGATAGCAGTCAGCGTTTCGTGGCTGACATCCTCCGCATCCGCCTTGGAACCGGTGTGGAAGACTGCGCCGACGCCGAGGTAATCTGCCCCGCGCTGCTCGGCGAGAATGGCCTGTTCCACGGTCTGTGCCGAAACGCCGATGATCTTGTCCGGGCCAAGCTTTGCACGGACATCGCCGGCCTCCATATCGCTCTGGCCGACATGAACGCCGTCCGCATCCATCTTAGCTGCGATTTCCACGTTATCGTTGATGACGAAAGGAACATGGTATGCGGCACAGAGTTTTTTCAGTTCCAGTGCCTCTTCCATAAAGTGATCCTGGTCAAGATTTTTTCGCGGAGCTGGATAAACGTTGCGCCGCCCTGCAGAGCCTTTTCCACCTGGCTGTACAGTGTCTCGCCGTTCAGCCAGCTGCGGTCTGTCACAGCATATAAAAGCAGGCCTTTTTTATCGCACTTCATACTTTGCACCTTTCTCCAGCGTCTCGCCGTCCATGTGGTAGATGCGTCGATGATGCGGTTCCGGTAGGTGGAGTTGCCGTCTTCCGGTTTCATATGGCTCCAGCCGATCTCGCCGGCAAGTCCCATCGCGCAGACAGCGGCAGCAGCGGCTTTTAACGGCTCGTCCGGGTTGGCAACGAGGTAAGCGGTCATCATGCCGGAGAGCTGGCAGCCTGTTCCGGTGATGCTTCCCATCTCGGCGCGTCCGTTGCGGATCACGTAGCAGGTGTCAGCATCGGCAACGAGGTCGATCGCTCCTGTGATGGCGACAACACAGTTGTGGTCTTTCGCAAAGTTTTTTGCAAAAGCAACGGCGCTGTCGAGGTTTTCGTCTGTTACTTTATCGGCAACGTCTGCGTCAACACCCTTTGTCGTTCCGCTTCCGAGTGCCAGTGTTTTGATTTCGGAAATATTTCCGCGGATGACGGTGAACGGGATTTTTTCCATCAGTCCGACTGCGGTCGAAGTACGTAAGTGGCTTGCGCCTGCGCCGACTGGATCGAGCAGGATTTTGTGGCCGAGCGAAGCTGCTTTTGCACCGGCACGGTACATGCCGTCGATGCTCGTTCTGTGCAGCGTTCCGATGTTGATGTTCAGACCGCCGCAGATGGAGGTGATATCCTCGACATCCTCCGGTTCATCGGACATGATCGGGCTTGCGCCGCATGCCAGCAGAATATTGGCGACATCGTTTACTGTAACGTAATTTGTGATGTTGTGTACGAGAGGGGTTGTTTTTCTGACATTGTCAAGACAAGTGCCTAACATAATTTTTTGTTCCTCCTGTGTGAGTATTTTGCAGAAGCAAATTCCCTTGTGGTACTGGAAGAACCTGTTGATGATGTGTTCATAGAGATTAAAAAGCAGATATACGTGGAGGTATATCTGCAGAAAATGTGCATATCGTATCTCCCTACGTTGGCATTACCCAAATCAGGTTCAGGGTCTAGGAGATGCATCCTACTCTCAGCCCGCTTCGCACGCGAGCTCCCCTTTGCTTTCTGCAGACAATTATATACGCATAAAAACAATTGTGCAAGAGAAAAACGGAAGATTTAAAAAAATTTCAGAAAAATAAAAAAGACATGCAAAATATTGGAAATGTAATGTTATTTGGGTTGACAGAGAAAATAATATCAGCGTAAAATGAAGTATAAAATATGCGTGGAAGTCATGGACGTGATGATGCCGCCTCCATTCCGATTTTCGCCATGAGCGCCAACGCCTTTGTTGAAGACCGGCAGGCCGCAAAAGAGGCCGGCATGGACGTGCATATCGCAAAGCCGATTGATGCGGAATTACTGAAAAAGAAAATTGCAGAGTATTGCAGGTGAAAAGAAGTGCCCCTGCCGGCATCTGATGTGTGCCGGGCAGGGGCTTTTGATGTGCGAATCTTATTTTTCTTCCTCCGGGTACGTATAGCCCCAGGTTCTGCGGAAGGAGGTCATCAGATCCATGACGTCCTTCGTGTAGTCGAGGTGCATGGCAGATGCATCTCCATTGATGGCGCGTTCCATGTCGGCGAGCTCATAGGCGAGTGCATCGGCGTTGTCACCGGCTTTGATGATTTCGGATTCGCCGGTGGAAGCGTCTGTGATTTTTGCTTCCCAGGCACGCGGGTACTCCATGATCTCGATAAATCCGTTCTCACAGGAAACCATGCCGCGTTTCGGCTGTTTGGAGTGGAGAGAGAGCATCACACTTGCCATCTGTCCTTCCTGATTGGTGAGAAGGAGGCCGGCCTGCTCGTCCACACCGGTCGGAGCGGGCTTTACCTGGGAAAGGAGCTGATCCGGCTTAGAGTCGAAGAACCAGCGGAGGAAGGAGAGTGCGTATACGCCGATATCAAGCATCGCGCCGCCTGCGAGATTCCGGTTGAAGAAGCGGTTCTTCATGTTGTACTCTTTGAAACTGCCGAAGTTCATCGTGATCAGATTGACTCTGCCGAGACGGCCGGAGTCGAGAATTTTTTTCAGCTCTTTGTAGATCGGCATATGGTAAATCGTCATTGCCTCTCCGATGATGACACCTTTTTCTTTTGCAAGCGCTATGGCCTCGTCGAGCTCGTCGCTGTTCAGCGTAATCGATTTCTCAACGAGAATGTGTTTTCCATTGGCAATCGCCTCTTTCATAAAGCCAAGATGCGTGTTGTGCGGCGTCGTGATATAAATGACATCGACCTCCGGATCGGTAAACATCTCATGGAAATCATCGTAAACTTTTCCAATTCCATATTTCTCCGCAAAAGCAGCCGCCTTCTCATGGGTCCGGTTGCCGACCGCGTAAATATTCTTTCCGTTTTTCTGCAGTGCGACCGCCATTTCATTTGCAATCACACCGCATCCGAGTACAGCCCATTTGATTTCTTTCATCGTGAGATTCTCCTATCGTATCTATTTTGCCCAGAGCGGTTCTTCGCTTCCGCTGTAGTCAAACCGTCCGTCGTTTTTCTCTTCCAGTGCTTTGATCATATGGTACGTAAATTCATTGTAAGGCGTTGGAATTCCCAGCTCTTTTCCCATGCGGATCAGCGCACCCGAGAACATATCAATTTCCGTATGGCGTCCCGCATCGAGATCCTGGAGCGTCGAGTAGCGCGCCGTCGGCGGAACCGCACTTCCGCGTCCCGAGGAGACATCCGCCTTGCTGATATCAATTCCCTTTGCCTCCGCAATCGCCATCAGTTCTGCGCGGAGTCCGTCGCTGATCGCCTTCATATGCACACTGTCGCGGTAGCAGCCGACCCCGGCACCGAGAATAGCCTGCGGCAGGTTATTGCAGACATTCAGCCGGAATTTGCTCCATATTTCCTCTAAAATACAATCGGTTGCCCGGTAATGCAGCCCTGTGCCGGAGAACAGATCCAGAACAGCCTGCACACGCTCACTGTCGTACGGCGCCGAAACTTCGCCGAAAATGATGCCGAGCGTCGCCTCAGGGTTGAAAACGTAGCCGTCATTCTCTTTATGAGAAGCTACTTTGATAACAGCATGAAGCAGATGCTCCGCACCGACTTTTTCCGCGATGATCTCCTCACTGTCCACGCCGTTCATCAGACTCATGATCACAGTATTCTCGCCGGTAACGGCAGTAATATTGTCAAGAGCCCCCGGCAGTGCGCCGTATTTGAGCGAGACGATCAGAAAATCCACGCCGTGTGCCTCTTCCGGTGTCCATACCTCCGGGTGATAAATCGTATCGTTAATTTTGCATCCTTTGTTTTTCAGACGCTTCGCCCGTTCCCCGGACGCGATAACGCCAAGCCGGATGTCCTTTTTCTCCGAAAGCCCCCAGATCACATAAGACCCAACCGCTCCGCGCCCAGAACAGCAACTGATTTTATTATCATAATAGCCTCCTTTGTAACTGTTTGAATTACCCTTACTATAACAAATTTTGCGGAGATCCTCAATTTGTTTTTCAAAATAGAGAATTTCGGAAAAGGAAGCCTAAATGTGTTGACGGAGCGATAAGGTAGATTGTAGAATGAAAAATATAAAAGAAACGCGCAGATGCGGCAAAAGGAGATGACAGAAACACATTACCACATTTCCAAACCGACGGCCTGCTTCATGCTGGATCTGAACGATCTGAAAATGTACGAAGACAAAATCCGGACGAAAGAAGAACAGAAGGCAAAAGAAAAACAAGAGAAGAAATAAGAAACGAAGGAGAAACGAAATTCGAACATTTCTCCTTCGTTTTTTGCACGCATTTTTACCGGGAAATCATATTCTAAGGTTAGAATGAAAAACAGGAGAATCTGTTGATGAAAGGAAAATGGCTGACAGGTGCGCTTGTACTGGCGATGGCGGCAGTGACGCTGGCGGGATGCGGGGCAAAAGATGAGACAAAAGAAAAAGTGGAGCAGGTGACATTAAATGAGGTTGCCCACTCCATTTTTTACGCCCCGCAGTATGTGGCAATTGAGGAGGGGTATTTCGCGGACGAGGGCATTGATCTGACGCTGATGACAGGATTTGGTGCAGATAAAGTGCTGACGGCGATGATTTCCGGCGAGGCGGATATCGGGTTTATGGGGGCGGAGGCAACCGTCTACGCGTACCTCGAGGGAACCGCAGACCCGGTTGTGAACTTCGCGCAGTTGACGCAGCGGGCGGGAAACTTTGTTGTGGGAAGAGAGAAAGACAATTCGTTTACCTGGGAGAAATTGAAAAACAAAGAGGTATTAGGGGGAAGAAAAGGCGGTATGCCGGAAATGGTCTTTGAGTATGTTCTGGCGCAGAAAGGGATTGATAAAAAAGACGTAAACATTAACCAGAGCATCGATTTTGGTTCCACAGCTGCCGCGTTCTCCGGCGGGCAGGGGGATTATACGATTGAATTTGAACCGTCCGCGACACTGCTCGAGCAGAAGGGCGACGGCTATGTCGTGGCATCGGTCGGAACGGAATCCGGGTATGTGCCGTATACGTCGTACAGCGTCAAACAGAGTTATCTGAAAACGCACGGCGCAACCGTAGAAAAATTCACGAAGGCACTGCAGAAGGGAATGGACTTCGTGCAGACGCACACACCGGAGGAGATTGCAGAAGTGATTGCGCCGCAGTTTGCAGAAACCGAGCTGGAAACCATCACCGCGATCGTGCGCCGCTACTATGAGCAGGATACGTGGAAAGAAAATCTGATCTTTGAGGAAGAAAGTTTTGATCTTCTGCAGGAGATTCTGGAGCAGGCGGGAGAGCTGGAGAAAAAGGCACCGTACAAGACACTCGTGACAACAAAATACGCCGAAGAGGCCGCCGCCAAAGGCTGATTCCGGCGGAATAGAAAAGCGAAAAAAGACAGAAAAAGACACTTTTCGACATTCGTCGACAAACAGCGACATTTCATTCGAAAAAAATAAAGAAAATTGCAAAAGAAAAGAAGAAAAATAGAGAAAAAGTATTGCAAAAAAGTAAATTTTGTTGCATACTATGGATGTCGCATATATTTTTTACAACACAGGCATACGGAGGCGAACAGACATGAAAGTAGGTTTTATCGGCGGCGGCAACATGGCGAGTGCCATGATTGGCGGAATGATTCAAAAGGAGTTGTATCTGCAGATGACATTCTGGTATCGGTCCGCACGGAGAAAAGTGTGGAACGCTTGACCAACCAGTTTGGAGTCCAGGCGACTACGGAGAACGAAGCGGTCGTAGCCGGATCCGATCTTGTATTCCTGGCAGTAAAGCAAACCAAATAAAAAATATAATAAACCTCGTCAAAAACTTCATCTCACCCGAGAAGATTATCGTATCGATTCTTCCCGGTAAGTCTTTACAATGGCTGGGTACAGAAATCGGAAAACCAACAAAGTTAATTCGCACCATGCCAAACACACCAGCACTCGTCGGAGAAGGAATGACCGGCGTCTGTGCCAATGATCTCGTGACGGAGGAAGAGCTGCAGCTCGTTTTAACCCTCCTGAAAAGCTTTGGCCGCGCAGAAGTTGTTCCGGAGTATCTGATGGATACCGTCACAGGTGTCAGCGGAAGCTCGCCGGCGTACGTATTTCTTTTCCTGGAGGCTCTTGCAGATGCGGCCGTAGCCGAAGGAATGCCGAGAAAACAGGCATATGAATTTGCTGCACAGTCTGTCCTTGGAAGCGCCAAAATGCTTCTCGAGACAGGAATGCACCCGGGAGAATTAAAAGACATGGTCTGCTCGCCAGGCGGAACCACCATCGAAGCGGTTGCCGTACTGGAGCGGGAGAAACTGAGAAGTGCTGTTATTGATGCAACACGAGCCTGCATCCGGAAATCAAAGGGAGTGGATTAGAAGGAGCAGCACCGCCGCTTTGACAGAATGACGCTAATGTGAAAGCAGCAAAATAAAGAATGTATGCACAAAAAAACAAACCAAAACAAGCAAAAAGCAAGCACAAAAAAGAGTAAAAAAACAAACGAGCGGAAAAATCCCGGCAGCCGTGGAAAAGGCACCGGGATTTTTTCTGGTAATTTATAGTTTTTTTCCTTTACTGAGCGTACTGTTGTGATAATCGGAAGAATAGGTTACATCCTTTCCAAACCATACCGGAGGAACAAAGGCGTTTGCGGATGCTTCGTCCGGAAACTCCACCTCTGCGAGGTAAGCCTTCATACGGCGCATACAAAG
>ENA-OQDF01000377-OQDF01000377.1-human-gut-metagenome-genome-assembly--contig:-NODE-377-length-18383-cov-2.163891_pt1 | contig 18383 bp, 23 predicted proteins | sample MGYA00242769_ERZ504597 | MGnify/ENA primary metagenome ERZ504597 (study PRJEB26092, sample SAMD00036305) | human gut metagenome | host: Homo sapiens | study: EMG produced TPA metagenomics assembly of...
ATTTTATTTAGCTTTTTCTTTTCAACTAATGTATGATATATTCATTCACTTGATCATGTAAATCTTCTCTATCTAATGCAAAATCGATTGTTGCTTTGATAAATCCAATTTATCCCCTACATCATATCTCTTTCCTTCAAAATCATACGCATACACTGCTTGTCTATCTAACAATCTTTTAATCGCATCTGTTAATTGGATTTCTCCTCCTGCTCCCTTTCCTTGTGTTTCTAACAATTCAAAGATTTCAGGTGTCAATACATATCTCCCTAAGACTGCTAGTTGACTTGGTGCTTTCTCTACGGCTGGTTTTTCTACCATATCTGTTAGTTTTACCAGTCTTCCTTTTGCTGGATGTGATTTTGATGGTTCTACGATTCCATATTTGCTGACATCTTTTTATCGACTGTTTGTACTCCAATTACTGATGCTGATGTTTTACTATATTGTTCTATTAATTGTTTTAAAGCTGGTTTTCCTTCTTTATTGACAACCACATCATCTCCTAATAAGACTGCAAATGTTCATCTCCTATAAAAGATTTAGCACAAAGTACTGCATGTCCTAATCCTTTTGGTTCCTTTTGTCTAATATAGTAGATATTGGCATATCTGCTATATCTTGAATCATTTTTACTTGTTCTAGTTTTCCTGATTCTTTTAATCTTTCTTCTAGTTCATAGTTTTTATCAAAATGATTTTCCATTGCATGTTTATTACTGTTTGTAATAATCAGGATTTCTTCTATTCCACTGTCTACTGCTTCTTGAATGATATATTGGATTGTTGGAATATCTACGATTGGCAACATTTCTTTAGCGATTGCTTTTGTTGCTGGTAGAAATCTTGTTCCTAATCCTGCTGCTGGTATAATTGCTTTTCTTACTTTTTTATTCATTTTTTCTATCCTTCTTCATATAGAATATTTACTTAAACCATATCATTTTTTTAATTTTTATCAACCCTTTATAACCAATATGCTATTTTAATTACTTAAATACTCATCTAATTTAAATTTTTATAATTTTAATTACATGTATGATTATAATATCAATAAAAAGCAATGTTTTTAAATCACATTGCCTCTAATAATTATTTCTTTTCTACGATATCATTAAGTTCCTTAAAAATTGAATTTTCTGGTACAACGCCTCTTACTCTAGATAATGGATAAATATTACTATTTCTTCCAATAACAGTTCCAGGGTTTAAAACACTATTACATCCTACTTCTACATAATCTCCTAGCATTGCACCCATTTTTTTAAGTCCAGTTTCAATTTCTTCATGGTTAAATCTATCTTTTACAACTACTAATGTCTTATCACTTTTAACATTACTTGTAATTGATCCTGCACCCATATGAGACTTATATCCCAAAATAGAATCACCTACATAGTTATAATGAGGAACTTGTACATTATCAAAAATAATAACATTCTTTAACTCAACAGAATTACCAATAACACAATTTTCCCCTACTAATGCACTTCCTCTGATAAAAGCACAATGTCTCACTTCTGTTCCTGCACCAATAATACAAGGTGAACCAATATAAGCACTATCAAAAACTTTAGCATCTTTGTGAATCCAAACATGTTCATTCACTTCTTGATATTCATCCCCTAAAGTTTCTCCTAATTCAATAATAAAATCTTTAATTCCTTTTAAAGCTTGCCAAGGATACTCATATTTTGATAAATAATCCTTTGCTTGACTATGTGTTAAATCATATAAATCATTTATCTTATACATAAAAACACCCCTCCTACTTATCTTCTTCATAAAACAATTGTAATACAAGCTGTTTTAATTTACTATAAAAATCATACATTTTTTGAAGTGTTATTGAATAATCATTTGTAAGTTTAGTTTTCAATTGATTAATATAAGTTTGAATATATAATTTTTGTCTTTGCATTCTTGTTTTATTAGAATAATCTTTTGAAGTATTACGTGAACGTACAAATTCTTCAACATTATCTCGATTAATAACAATTTTCTTTTGTTTTTTCAATCTATCCCCCTAAACTTAGCAAAAAATAAGCAGGAGCCTTCGCCCTTGCTACAAACACTTATAAAAACCTATCTTCGAATATCTATTTCCAACTTTGCCTTAAAGCAAACCATGAAATGGTCTTCAAATATCTTGATCTGCTCGATATACTTCGAACCAGCGCTTCATCTATAAACGTCACCACACTTGATGCAGGTACAAATGATGGATCAATGACCTGTAGGATTGCATCGCACAGCAGACTACCCATCTCACCGAATTCGACGAATCACTGGTGCGACGCTGGATCCAACAGATAATCATCTGAGATGACCACATCACCGTCCAACTGAAATCAGGTGTTAGTATTGATGTTAATGCATAATTTCATAAACGTACGAAACCCTACTGACCATGATGGCCGGGAGGGTTGTCTTCACTTTATTCATCTAACATATTATCTATATACTGTATAAATTCTGCACTTTTGGCTACACGTCCATTTCCTCCATGCTGTTTATATATTTCGTATACTCTATTTCGAATATCTTCAATTAAGGTATCCGTTACAGAATCCATATCCAAGTTCTTAATATCAGCGGGAGTAATATTTCTCTTACCCAATACATCTGCAATAACTGCATACAGTACATAATATAAAAATATCACTTTTTTCTGCTGAAGAATAATCAGAACCACTTCTTACATTTTTCTGGATTTTTTTACCTAGTAAAGCTACTCTATAAAATACCTCTAGATTATTATTCTTTTCGTATAATTCGTTGTATGTTTTTTCGTCATTCAGCAATGTTGATGGTCTTGCTCGTGCATAGTCTGGCTTTTTCAGGAAAATTGTAATAAGACATTGTGCAAGAAAAGATACCCCAACAATCTCCGCAGGCTTATGTCCCTGATTTTTATAATAATTTTTTCTCCTATCGTAAAATAATCCTCTACTCTTAAAATACATTTCAATTTGAAGATGTATAGGATCCGTCACACGCAATGTTGCTTTAGGAATATTTGTCTGATTATTTGTAGCAAAGATAATTTGATTTCTTGATTCTTCATTATCAGGAACAATTATCCTTAGCAATATGGAACGTTTTTCTGACTCTAATGCTTCTCTATTTTCGGAAAAATAATTATATATTTCCATTGAAGTTTGTAATCCATTAACAATTTCAGGATTAACAATTTGTAACTCTCTATTATTTACCAATGTAGCTTCGGATGCCAGTACTGTAACTCCATTATTTAACCACCAAAAATCATTATCATCGGCTCTATGTAATGTTTCGGATATACTACTGTTTACATTATTTTTTCCTTGATAATCACGCACATTAGAATCGAAAAAACTCTTTCTCACATCGCCTTCATTATTTACTATAAAGTTAAAATAGCTTTTCAAATCAACTAACGCAACATAATTTTTTTGATTTGGCGAAATTGGAATATCTGCAAATTTAAGATTCACTCTATTTTCTATCACCGCATTATACATTTCAAACAGAGTATCAGAATCAACAAAAGTTACCTCAACAACTGCATTCGGGAATAATCCTTTTATGGTATCTTTCAGTTCTTCGGCTTGCTGAATTACATTAGGATGTAATTCTGATGCTAATGTTACATAGTAAAATCTAAATTTCAACTTTACCCTGCTGGTTATCAAACGTGTATATGTATCCCTAAACGTAGTAAATGCTTCGAGAATATCGGCATTATACCTTGCCGTAAAATCAGTTGTTGTTTTTGATAAATCCAGAAGATTTCCAGAGATGGTTTTCCACTTCATCACTGCATCTTCTCCAAATGATGTGGTCTTCTTTGACTGGATAATTATCATTTCCAGAATGGAATCTTTTGGTGCAGATATATGTTCAACAACATCTGGCGTAATAAGTAAATTATTTAAAAATAAATAAAATCGAATCGCATCCTCCATCCAATCCTTTTTCCAACAATACCATTATCTACTTCATCGTCACTTAATCCTTGATTTTTCAATATTTGGCTTGCTGAAAAAAAAAATTCAAAATATTCTGATATGTTGCTATAGTTATCATTATTTCGAAATTCTTGTTCAATTAAATTTTCTAGTAATATTTGTGCATTTTTACTCATCTTTTAACCTCCACATACACAATAATTTTCCTGTTATATATTTCACTGCCAAATCCGCCTAATAGTATTGAGTGGCTTAAACTGCGGTTGTCTCTGACAACAATCCCAATGCCACAACCTATGACATCTAATCCACAGCCTAAAACCTACAACATTTTTCTGACCATCCACTTTTTTTCTCCGGTCAGACTAATAAGTAGATATGTTTCCATACAAGAAAGTCGAGCTTTCCGCAAGGCTTCTCTAATGATGCTAACTAAACAAAAAATCCGGAAATGCGCTACTTTTCAGCCTTTATTTATCTTTTCTTGACAGCAAACACACCGTCTCAACTGTATTACCACTTTCCCACAAAATCTAACCTTGACGATACCATCCACAAATATCATTTAGCGAACATGCATCTCTTATTATATTTATTTCAGATGAATAATAACCTGCATCCATTAATGAATCCTAAACTCATCCAAAATAACAGCCGCCTGCTCATAATTTAAATTGATCAATATTTCAAGTATATCTTCATATGCTTCAATAAGTTCTTGATCCTGTTTAATTTTATCACTATATGTAATAAAGGATTTAAGGATAATCAACTGTACTATTGCTTCTTGTTCTCTTATTGATTTTTTAAATTTATTTACCTCAGATTTTGCATTTTGAAAGCTATTTCTAATAGAAATTAATATTTCTGGCAGCAATTCATCCATATGCATTTGGTAAATCGTTCTCAACAGTTCCTTTATGTGATATTTTCCATACTTTGTAAATTGCTTATTCAAAAATTGCTTATCTACGTATGAATAATTTGTTTTGATTTTACTCCAGTCTCCCGTGCAATATCTCGTTACAGAAAGCATAAGAGATTTATATAACTGTATTCGAACATACTCCTCATCAATGTCATTTACTTTTTCTCAATATATAGAATTTTCTTTTTACATATATTTCTTCTTTTTGAGTCAACATATGAGTCAAATTCACATAAAAATTGCCAAAGATATCTTGATAGAACTCAATTGTATCTGTTGTAAATTTTGTAAAATCAATCTCTTCAAATAATATATCGATTGCCATTTTTGCATCATCTTGGGTTTGAATCATTTCCCGTTGAAACAGCTCTATGATTTCATGTTCTTGGTAAACATCAAAAATTTTGTGAGCATTATAATTTCTTTTAGTATATTTCCAAATATCAATCACACATAGCAAAATTTCATGAATAACCATTCTAAAAGATTCATTCGTAAAATTTAGGCCGCAATTTGCAACATAGCATATTGTAGATATATCATAGTTACTCATATCAAAAACATCTATCTTTAAAGATTCTTCCTGCAGCAGATACCTATCTATTATCTCCTCTTCGCGACTAGTATAACAATTTCCATCATCATCTTTGATATAACGATCTATTCCTGACAACTTAGGTTGCATATTAGGATTAAATATAAACTCCTTATCTTTCTTACTCACTTTCAAATAATTAGCATTATATTTTTGATGTTCCATCTGATCTTCAGATAATTTAATAATTGTATTAAATATACGCTTGTGCCAAAGTCTCGTGATTAGCTAAATATCTCTTCACGTATTTAGCCATTTCATCAATAACACCATGTTGCCCCTTATACATCAAACAATCCAACACAATTTTCTTTAATTTTATTTTTATCCCAATAGCAACGTCATTTTCCAATTGATTCAATAAAAACTGGCATAAGTGCAGTATCTGCCAAAAAGCTTCCATTAGAAAACAATTTCTCTATTCCGTTAATCCATATTGTGCAAAACTTTTCCCTTTTCTCATTTTCTAATTCTTGATGATTTATTGCACTAGCAATTAAAAGTATCAAAAGATTTTCATATTGAAATGCCATATCAGTATCCTTCATCAATTCTAAAATAACTTTAATTGCACCAAGAGTTGATGGCAAGTCAATCTGCCCAGACACCATATTATCATTACACTTTTTAATCGCCGCATTTAATCTCTGCTTAGGTTTATTGAATTCTTCTTGTCTTAGAACAATTTTTTCTGCTTCCCCTGATATTTGGGGTTCTAACATAATTATATTGTCGGTTATCTTGGTTGCTTTTGCACCACGCATATCCATTTTTTGAATCTGTAAATAGTCCTGCGCATTTTCTGCATCATTTTTTATAATTGAATATAAATAATCAAGAATTCCATAGCATTTATCCTGAACCATTGAATCAAAATATATCTGTGTATGAGATACATATTCTTGTATACTCAAATCACATTTTTATCCAACTCATATCTATCTTTAAGCTCAGGTATCCCCATGGTCTTAAGAATTTGCCTTTCGAGCAACTCTTTTGTCGGATTTTTTTGTACAACATATATCTTGTGGTATCCCAATGAACAAGTTCTATGCCTGTAGCCAAATCCAAAGCATAACCCGGTAATTCGTTTTCAAAGTGCATTCCTATACTCTCAATGATTGTAAGCAATACTATATTATTTGATTTTGAATAAATAGTTTCTTTGACATAATTTGCAAATGCAACAGTGAATTCATGATCCTTTTTACAAATCTCCAAACTGCTTATTATAGCCTCTTTAAGACAAAAAATAACATCTCCTATTAAGGTAGGTACATTGTGAGCTCTAATCCCTGCAAGCCACATGTTTCCATTTCCCCAATATTCCTTTATTGCATTACTCTCACTAATTTTTACTTTGATTTTTATCACATATTCAGGATTATTAGTTGCATATTCTAATATTACCCTATTTATAAATTGAATTGCCCAATGAAATCCCACTTTAAAATTCAATCGAAACAGATTCCATAAAAATGCATTCTCGTACACTGTTCTATATAAATAATTATAATGTTCAGCTTTCTCACTTAATCCATATTCAAAACCCTTAGACAGTCTATCGGCTCTATAGAAATCAAATTTCTCTGCATCTACTTTTCCACGTAACCATAGTATATCAGCTATCGAACACAATTCGCTTGCTAATCCAGTTACCAAAGCAGGATAAGCATTCTTCAATGTCCATTCCATAATATCTTCTGACTTACGCATACTTTTTCTATTTCCATTAATATAATTATTAATCAATGTATTAAAAAACTTTTTTAACCACTCTTCTGAGTTATCTGCCATTCGATAAAGTGCTTCCAAGCAAGACGATATTTCATCTATGATTTTATAATAGTTTTCTTGCTCAGATTCCTGCAACGAATATTCCACATAATATTCCATCATAGCGCATGCATCTGAAGCAATAACTGCCACTTTATCTTCTTGTTTCGCATAATCCAAGCATAACTTAACTATATCATCTCTTCCGATTATATTTTTCTTATATATTTCTTCATTTTTCAAAAGTCGAATAATACATGGTCTTCCATTACCAATTGGGGACAATTTCATTTGTGGTGATTCTTGTCTAATATGTAATAACTCACCTTCAAATGCGAACAAATTAATATTCTTCACAAAGTCGAACAACATGCCTTGTTCCAGAATCTCCGACCCTTGTTCTTCGAAATAATTATCACAAAACCTTGACTTAACAATTCCAATTTCTGTTTGCCTTTTCCAACTTTGCGGAATCTCATCAGAAAAAGTAAGGCTATATAAAAACTTATCTCTATTTACCTGTATAAACATTTATTTGAAATCCAAATCTGATACCGTCTATACACACATCGCCCAAGATTTCTATTTCATCATAGAAGGTCTTATACTTCCCTTTGCACAAATCAAAAGCTTTATCAAAATAATGTTCAAAGCAAATATCTTCGAAAATATCATATTTCAGTCTAATATAATCTCCTTGTTGAGCAATTACACCTTCTGAAAGCAATGCATGCATTATGTCTCTATCTATATCGTCCTTATGAATACCCAACATAAATTTTCTAGCTCTTTCAAACACAATCTTCTCAACAGTTTCAATAACTTTGTTACTGAGTATGCCATACATTCGAGATTTTTCCTCCAAACATATTATGTTTTTCCAAATATATTCTCTTAGAGAATTTTCATCACCTATATTACCAATATCCATCGAATTACTAACTATCAAGTTATATAAAAGGGAGATTTTAATAAATCAACATATGAATTTGTTTTATACATTTTATGAATAATCGGATATTGCTTCATAAGCAATGCAAGTTCATCTTCTGTTATATCGCCAACTTCATAAATTTTTATTGAAAAATTTGTTTCCAGTTTAATAAAAGCATTTTTATCACTCGTTCTACAAGATGTTACTATGTACACATTTTGATATTCTGCCGCCATATCATACAAATACTGTAATAATTCAAATTTTGTTTCGGCACAGTCCGCAATAAACTCGAGAGCATCAATAAAGAATATTAATTTCTTTCCATTAATACACTCTAAAACGTCTTGGATACAGCAACCCCAAATGTCGTCAATATGACTTTCTTCCAAAAATCTTTCAGCACGAGCATATAAAACCAATTTTTCATTTTCAACATATTTTTTGCATAAAACAGATTTACCGCTACCAGCTCCACCTTGTATTGAAATATATCGCTCATTGTCTTTTGTTATTTTTTCAAGAAATTCATTTCTATCGATTTCATACTCTCCGTTAATCAATCCTTCAATATTTTTCAACCCTGAATTACTAAGTTCCAATGTACCTTTAAATTTTCTGATATTAATATTAAAGTTCTCATACTCATCCTTTAATACCTTGTATAATTTTTTCTGAAAATTAAGATCATTTTGTGCTTTAGTTATAATATCATTTATAGTAATCAAATTATCTTTAATAGTAAATGAAATACTCCCAATTTGATTATCCCCACTATACTCTCTCACCTTATCAATACTATTATTACTAAGTACAAAAATACAATATTCTTTAAGTCCGAGCATTTTTTATCTTTTGAATCCCTTATCTTTTCCAATGTAGTTTTTATTTTTGTTGGTACATCTTGTACAGTACTTACCTGCACTAAAAGTTCTCTGTTTTCTGATATCAAATCTACATATGGATAAGTTGCCGTCTCGTCATTCAGATTACTAAACTTCTGTCCGAACCATACATTACATACCTCAATCGCAAATAACTCAAACATTTTTGCAGCATCAAATAATCCGTTTTTATTTGCCATTTTGATTTTTTCATCATATGAAGACATATATTCAATTATGAAACCCATTCTTTCGTTTGAATTCAACATATATTCAGTGCTCCTTATCCGTTAGTTTCTTTTAAAATATTTACCTGAGTTCATTCTCAATTTCTTCTATCGTTGGCATAGAAGCTCTATATTCCACAGGCAATAAATTTGACAACTTATACTCAGATATTCCTATCGGTTCTTTTGAACTATTTACCGCATATTTTGCAAGAATATTATTTTTGCTTTTGCATATAATCAGACCAATTGTTTTTGCATCAAAATCTGTCTTGACCAAATCATCCACAATATTCACATATGTACCAATCTGTCCAATGTTTCTCGATGTAAAAGCTACTATTTTAACTTCAACAACAACGTAACAATGCAAATACAGATGATAAAATAAAAGATCTATTTTTTCCTCTGTTCCTTCAATCGGTATTGTATATTCTCTTCCAACAAAAGCAAACCCTTTTCCAAGTTCCATAAGAAATTTTGTGATGTTGTCCATCAATGCGTCTTTTAACTCTTTCTCACTATAATCTTCTCTGATTGCTACGAAGTCGAAATTATATGGATCCTTTGTTATTTCCTGTGCAAGGTCGCTTTGTGGTTCAGGCAATGCGTATTCAAAGTTTGAAATTGCTTTTCCCTGACGCTCGTATAAATCGGTATCAAGAAAATTTAAAAGTACTGCCCTTGACCAATTATTTAAAATCGTTTTCTTCACAAAAAATATTGATTTTCCCCTGTCCAATTTACATTTATCAATGATAGCTCTATGATGTCCCCACGGAATCGAAAACAATTCTTTATCCGATAAATCTCCCACAAGTTGTGGAACATTTATTGAATCCTCTTTGCTCTTCAATTCTTACACAAATTGTGGAAGAGTTGGATCACTGTACAATTCATAAAATTTCTTCATATATCTGAGATTCGAACTTGATAAGCCTTGAACCCCTGGCAAAATTGTTCTCATATCTTTACTTAAATTAACAAAAAATCCACTGCCCCACTTACTTTCAGCCGACTTTTCTACAATATCTCTTCCTATAGACCAATAGAAACCAATCATTTCCTGATTAACAGAAACAGATGCCTTAATCTGTCTCTGTTTATAGCGTTTTCCTATGTCCTCAATCCACTTCCTATACTCTTCATCCATTTTTATAAGTTGATTCATGTAAACCCCTTTCAGAATTCTGTTTTTTCCCACATCTCTTTATAGGCATTGACATAAAAATTTATACATCCAGGATATGTGTATACAAATCTTCTGCACAACTTTTTATACAATTCCAGCATACTCGCATCATCTGCGAAATCTAATAAGTAATCGAGACAATGAGACAATTCTTCTTCTGATACCTCTCTGTTGCACAATTCCTCCACTATGGGTAAATATATTTCATATGCCTGCTGTCTAATCTTGTTGAGCTCAATTACCGCGCTAAATATATCATTTCCCATTCCATTTGACCTCCAAATAACTGATATAATTTCTTCAATAGTTATTATAATCAAAGCTCACAGTAAATAACATATAAATAACGCTCATATTAAATCACCCCAAAATGTTTTAATGCATCCTTTATCGCTTCTACTTTCTCCGCCGTCGGATGCCTTCTCGGCTGTTTCAACTCTTCTACCATATTAGGTGCATCATACATCGGCAATCCTAAATTTCTTTTTACCTCTGCGATATATGCCGTATGTACTTTGAAGCCATATTTTTCTTCAATATATTCTTGTATCATTTTATATGTAACCCTTGGAGCCGGCTGATGTTGCTTTGCCCGCTCCGCAATTTTATCTAAAGGTACCTTTTCTTCACCTTCTCCAAATTCAACTTTCACATCTATATGGCTATCTGGTGACTTGTGGGACAAGAGCACGATGCTTTCCACATGGAAAGTATGCGGGAACATATCTACTGGTTGGCAATGTGTAATTGTATAACCATGTTCATTTAAATATTTAGCATCTCTTGCTTGTGTAGCCACATCACAAGAAATATAAATAATTTCCTTTGGACTTGCCTGTATGAGATGTTCTAAGAATTCTTCTGAACATCCTTTTCTTGGTGGATCAACAAAAACAACATCTAAATGGGTATTTTTCTTAACAAGCTCGACCATATATTTTCCAGCATCATCACAGACAAATTCTGCATTATCTATTTTATTTAATAAAGCATTGTTTTTAGCATCTTCAATAGCTTGTGGAACGACTTCAACCCCATAGACTTCTTTACATGTTTTGCTAATGAAAGAGTAATTGTTCCAATTCCACAATAAGCATCTAAAACAATAGAATCATTATTTAAATGAGCTAAATCAATCGCTGTTTGATAAAGTTTTCTACTTGAATAGGATTGATTTGATAGAATGATTTAAGGAAATTTTATATTGATTGTCTAATAATGTATCATAAATATAACCTTTCCCATACAGTATCTTTTCTTCATCACCTAAAATGACATTATCATGTCTTTCATTAATATTTTGAATAATGGTTTTAATATGTGGAAATTCTTGAATAAGTATTTCTACAATTTGATCAATATGCTTGATTGTTTTTTGATAGGTAATAAAACAAAGCATAAATTCTTCACTATGATAGCCTTTTTTTGTAAGAATATGTTTAATATTTCCTCGATGTGTTACTTTATCATAAGGTTTAATATTGTACTCTACAAAGAGTTCTTTCACTCTTTGAATCACTGCATTAGATTCTTCATTTTGAATCAAACATTCATTACAAGCAATAATATCATTGGTTTTTTGTTTATAAAAACCTGTAACAAGTTGTCCATTTTTATCATAGCCTAAAGGCATTTGTACTTATTACGATAATACCATGGATTTTCTTGCATTAAACAAGGTTGAACATCAACTTCTAAATGTCCAATTCTTTCCATACAATCCTTTACTCTTTTTGTTTTAAATTCTTGTTGTCCTTTACTTGATAAATGCATTAAATGACAACCACCACAGCCTTGATAAATATGACATTTAGGATTCACTCTTTCAGGTGAAGGCTTTTGTAATTCAATTAATCTTCCTACTCCATAATTTTTTAACATTTTAATACATTTAATTTGTCCAACTTCCCCTGTAATCATGCCATTTACAAAATAAGTAAATCCTTCATATTTAACGATTCCTTTTCCATCATGAGACTGATCAACACATTCTCCTATAAAATAATCATTTTTCTTCATTTTTTCCTCCAAAAACGAGCTGAGCTCGTTTATTGATTATTATTTGCGGCAGCTTTATTTGCTGCATCGACTTCTGCTTGTCTTTGAATTGCTTTATCTGCTGATGCTTGATCTTTAACATTTTGACCTGTATAGGTAATTGCATCAACACCTGCATGTTTTGTTCCAAATAATGGGAAATCACTTTCACCATTAGATTTTACAATAATTTCTAAATCATATTGTAAACGTCCATTTGCTTTATTTAAAAGTTGTGACCATGCAGCACCATCTTCTTTACTTTGTCCCATTGCATCATCAAAAGTATGCAAAGAATTTTCAACTAAAGATTTAGCAGTATCAACTTGAATATTATCTGATAATTGATAAGTAAGCTTAATTGTACGACAACTAACTTTAATTGCAACATCTTGAATATTTTCATCTTGTTCTATTTGTGATTCAACTTGAGTAATTGCATTTTTATCAACAGATAATAATTTCACACATCTTTCTCCATAAACAGGTCCATTATTATTTCCTGAAAAAACAAAAATATAAAGGAAAAAAGCAACTACTGCAACAACAAATAAAGTTAAAACAACATGCCATATTTTAAGCTTTCTCTTTTTCTTTTTTGGTTTAGCCACCTTTTTCTCCTTTACTTCATCATCAAATGTAAATTTCCCTGTATGATTTGCATGAATATCATTATTTGGTTTTAATTCATCTTTATCAAATTCGATTGTATCATCAAAAGAAAATCTTTCTCTTGCCATTCTTTCACCTTCTCTTCTATCATTGTATCAAATGTCTATCATTAATACAACAATGTACTTTGTGCATCCTTTCCAGCATTTTTAATCACAACAGCTTTCAATCCATCTTGATCATTAATCACTGCATAACTATCAAATCCAGAAAAATGATTATCCATTGGTCTGCAACTGTTTCTACTACATAAATAAGTTCTGTATAACTTTTACACTCGCAGTAATTTGAATTTTTAAACTTGAATTGAACCATCTTTATATTTCCCATAACCTACAACACCAACAGCTTCAGTTGAAGCATTTTACATTTGTTTTTAAAAACCGAAAATTGTGAATATAGAGCTTCATCTGCTTTATTTGCTTCATCACTTGTAAAAATATAAGTAGCATAATCTAAAGATTTAATATTTCCAACTTTTCCATTTTGACAATAACTACTATAAATAAAGCGTCCATTATAACTATTTTCTTCACTGTCATTTTGACGATAAACAGCAATAAAAGTAGGAATATCTTTCACAGATTTTTTTGTTTGTAAGTACTTATATAATCTAGAAATCGTTTCTTTTGCGTAACTGTCTATACTTCCTTCAGATAAAGTTGCATTCGTTCCACCTTTTGGATCTAGAATAATCGCTATAGACATTCCTTTTAAAGTATACTTATCTCCACTTTTTTCATAATAATCTTGTTCACTAATATTTTCTACCATCTTATTAATTTCTTGACCATCAACTAATTCTCCATTTAATGGTTGTAAAGAATATTTTTCTTTCTTTAAAAGTTGATTTTTATCATTTTGAACAAGTTGTAGACCCTCAGACATATAATAATCTGAAGTAGAGAAATAATCTGTCGATAAAGCTTGTAATTCTCTTCCTATTGTTTGAAAATCTTCAGAGGAAGAAAAATCTTGATAAAAAGTTTCTCTTACAAGATTCGTTCCTAAATTAACAATAGGATAAAATGAATCATCTAAAGAATCAGTAGATGATGTATCTTGGCTACTTTTTGTTTCTTTTTTACTTGTTTTTGACGTACATCCTGTACAAAGAAGTAAACATAATATAACTGTAAATAGTTTTTTCATGAGCACCCTCCTTTTTTGGCACATTATAGCATAAAATTATGATTTTATCATTTCCATAAACATTTCTTCCGTTAAAACTGGAATATTTAAAGATTGTGCTTTTGTAAGCTTACTACCTGCATTTTCCCCTGCTAATAAATAGGTTGTCTTTTTAGAAACGGATCCAGAAACTTTACCACCATTATTTTCTATTAAGTAGCTGCTTCTTTTCTAGATAATGTAGGAAGTGTTCCTGTAACAACAAAGTCATATTTTCTAATATAGATGAACTTTGAGTATCTTCAATTTCCATCTTTAATCCATAGTGCTCTAATTTATGAATGATTTCTTTATTCTTTTCATCTTTAAAATAATCAATTAAAATTTGTGCACTGGTATCACCAATATCATTGACTTCAATAAGTTGTTCATAAGAAGCATTCATCAATTGATCCATCGTTTTAAATTTCTTCATTAAAGATTTTGCAGCCGATTTACCAATATTTGAAATACCTAAAGCAGTTAAAACCTTCGTTGCATCATTTTCTTTACTTTTTTCAATGGCATTTAATAAATTATCTGTACTTTTAACAAGACCAATTACCTTTTTATCTAAAAGTTCTTGTCTTTTATCTTTTAAAATATAAATATCACTGACATCATGAATATACCCTTGATCTATTAAAGTTTCAACATACGATAAACCAAAACCTTTAATATCCATGGCATCTCTTCCTACAAAATTAACAACATTTCTAACTAGTTTACTTGGACATGTAGGATTAGAACATTTAATATCAACTGTCCCCTCTTCTTGATACGTTGGTGCCCCACATACAGGACACGTATTTCCTATTTGATAAGGAACACTTCCTGCAGGTCTTTTATCTTTATTGACACCTTTAACTTTAGGAATGATTTCTCCTGATTTATAAACAATGATTGTATCGCCAAGACGTACATCTAAACTATCAATAAAATCTTGATTATGAAGCGTTGCTCTTGAAACCGTTGTTCCACATAAACGGACTGGTTCAAAGATAGCTGTTGGTGTAATTCTACCTGTTCTTCCAACTGAAGTTCTATATCTAAAAGCTTTGTTTCTTTTTCTTCTGGCGGATATTTATAAGCCACGGCCCAACGAGGCACTTTGGCTGTTTGCCTAATTGTTGTCTTTGTGCATAGCTATCAATTTTAACAACGGCACCATCTATATCATAGCCTAATTGATCTCTACTTTCACCAATCATCTCAATAGCTTTCCATACTTCTTCAAAGCTATGACAAATTTGATAATTATCAATGACTTTCATTCCTTGAATTTTTAAATATTCATAACCTTGACTATGACTCGTAATTTCTTTTCCTCGAATATCTTGAATATTAAAAATAAACATAGAAAGATTTCTTTGTTTTGTAATACGACTATCTAATTGACGTAATGTTCCTGCCGCACAGTTTCTAGGATTTGCGAAAGTTTTTTTATTATTAAGCTCTTGAATTTCATTAACTTTATCAAAGGCCTCATTTGTCATATAAACTTCACCACGTACTTCAAGATATTCAATAGGTTCCTTTAATTTATTTTTAACATCTTTGATTACTTTAGCATTAACGGTTACATCTTCTCCTTGAATGATTCCATCTCCACGAGTAATAGCCGTTGTTAAAAGACCATTTTCATATCTTAAAGCCATTGATAAACCATCAATTTTATATTCAACCACAAATACTGGATCAACCAACGTTTCTTGCATTGATTCCACAAATTCTTGAACTTCTTCTTTAGAAAAACATCTTGTAAGAAAGACATTGGGACACGATGTCTAACTAAAACACCGGCTTCTCTTTTAGCACTTCCCCCAACATGTTGAGTTGGCGAACTTGGTGTGACATATTCAGGATGATCCTTTTCTAGTTTTTTAAGTTCTTTCATCATCATATCATATTCATAATCACTTATTTCTGGATCGTCTTGGTTATAATAACGATCATTATGATATTCAATTGTTTTTACTAATTCTTCATATCTTTTTAAATCATCCATATTCTTACTCCTTTTTCAAATCTTTTTCATTATAACAAAATAATACTAAAAAGAGAATTCTAAGAATTCTCTAATTTGTAAGTTTTTTTAATGCTTTATGATTGGCCATTAAAGACTTCAGTCCTGCTGGAAGCTCAAAAGCAATATCTAAAATATTCTTATTGACCTTAACAACAACACCCTTACCAAAAATATCATGATTTACAAGGTCTCCTACTTTCCAATCATCAACTTTATTATCTCCAATTAATTCTGCTTTAGACACTGTTTGTTTAGGTACATAATCTGTTGTTTTAAAACGAGGCTTACTTCCGCTATGAATAATTCCTTCATTTCCTACTTCATCAATGAAACGACTAGAAATTTTAGGTGAATCTGTTACAAAACTAAATCCTTCACTATCTGTTAAGAAAAGCTGTTTTCTCGCCCTTGTAAAGGCTACATATGCGAGTCTTCTTTCTTCTTCAAGACCATCATCTCCATCTTCAGCTAAACTTCTAAAGCTTGGGAAAATTCCTTCAGATAAGCCTAAAACAAAGACATAATCAAATTCTAGACCTTTAGCCATATGAATAGACATTAAAGAAACATATTGCCCTTGATCAATAGAATCATTATCTGTATATAAAGAAATATCTTGTAAATAATTTTCTAATGTTGGTGCATCTTCATGAGAAACTTGAAAATCATAAATTGACGTTGTAATTCATGAATATTATCAATACGATTATCTTCTAAATCATTTTTTAACATATCGATGTAGCCTACATCAATCATTAATTGTTCAAACATTTCATGTAATGGTAAAGTTGAACGTCTTGCTTTTTCAATTGCTTCAACTAAAATTCGCACTTCTTTTTTAGATTTATTAGATAGTCTAATTTCATCACTATGAAGCGTTAAAGCATCATAAAGTGAAATTTGATGATTAAGTGCTACTAATTGAATATTTTCTAATGTTTTTTACCAATACCTCTAGCTGGTGTATTAATAATTCTTTCAAACGCTAAATCTTCTTGATTACAAACAAGTCTTAAATAGCTTAAAGCATCTTTAACTTCTTTACGATTAAAGAATTTTAACCCCCCAAAAATACGATAATCAATTCCTTTACGAATCAATACTTGTTCAATCGTACGTGATAAATAGTTTGCACGATATAAAATTGCAATATCACGATAATTAACCCCATCTTGATTATTTACAATATCTTCGATTTTATTAGCAATCCAATTAGCTTCCTCTTCTTCACTTTTAGCAACATGGTGAATCACATCTTCTCCACCTGTTTGCTTTGTAAAAAGATTTTTTTCTAAACGTTGACTATTTTTACGAATTAAATTATTTGATACTTTTAATATATTTCCAGTTGAACGATAGTTTGATCAAGAATAATTGTTTTATTAGGTTTGAAATCTTTATCAAAATCTAAAATAAGTGAACATCAGCCCCTCTAAAGCTATAAATTGTTTGATCAGGATCTCCAACGACACAAACAATGGCATATTTTGATAATAATTGAACTAAATGATATTCAATTTCACCTACATCTTGGAATTCATCTACATGAATATATTGGAATTTTCTTTGCCATTTTTCTAATATATCTGGATAATTATCCAAAATATAAACTGCTTTTAATAATAAATCATCAAAATCTAATAAGAAATGATCTTCTTTATAGTTTTCATAGGCTTCATAGACTTTTGCTTTTTTGAGTTCTCCTGAAAATTGTCCAGCTAATTCAATAGCTCTTTGTGGAGAAACTCTTGCTGTTTTATATGAAGAAATTGTATTGATCATACTTTTAATAGAAATAACTTTTGCATCTATTTCTAATTGTGTATAAAGCTTTTTAATAAGTGCTTTTTGATCTTCTTCATCCATAATTGTAAAATTACTTGGATAATTTAAAAACATTAATATGTTGTCTTAAAAATCTCACACATAAAAGAATGAATCGTACAAAATAAGTGTTCCACTTCCATGAATACCTACAACTCCATTCACT
>ENA-OQDF01000378-OQDF01000378.1-human-gut-metagenome-genome-assembly--contig:-NODE-378-length-18379-cov-7.272409_pt1 | contig 18379 bp, 22 predicted proteins | sample MGYA00242769_ERZ504597 | MGnify/ENA primary metagenome ERZ504597 (study PRJEB26092, sample SAMD00036305) | human gut metagenome | host: Homo sapiens | study: EMG produced TPA metagenomics assembly of...
CGGAATTTTGGAATTATCTGCTTCTTCACCTTGGCAGACCGGTAAGAGGAAGAATTGATCGAGCATGTCTGGGATGCTCCGTGGACAGCTTCAGCGGATCCATCCGCGTCCATATGTCTTCTCTTCGCCGAAGCTCAGGGCGGTACTTGGATACGATCCGATTTTAAATAAAGTAGGCGAAGGATATCAAATACGAGAGGAGTCCGACCGATGAAAAAATATCACTGCAGTGGAGACTTACCTGTATCATTACCCTGTATATTGCGGTCATCTGTGGATGTCTGACCCTGCTTGTCTATAAAACGGAATTTATTATATCGATTCCCTGCAGGAGACCGTAGATGCCAGGGGCGATGATGCCGGAGATCAGGGCGGAGACGGTGCCGCAGACGGTTCCGATCAAATCTATATCAGCATTCCGGAGGACAAGTGGGATGAATTTGCCAGGGATTTCTCTGTTCAGGTGTACAACAATAAAGCAGACTACAAAAGAAACAGCCTGATCCTTTCCGCCTTATTGGCCCTTCTTGGCGGTGTCGCTACCTATTTTATCAGTGGCCATGCACTTCGGCCCATTCGTGAGTTCTCCGAAAAAATCGAGGAGGTGCAGGCACAGAATCTGGCCGATTCGCGCATTGAAGAAAACAAAGTAAAAGAGCTGAACCAGCTTCGTATTTCGTATAACAAGATGCTGGAACGTCTCGCAGATGCTTTTGAAATCCAGAGACAATTTACGGCAAATGCAGCACACGAGCTTCGAACCCCATTGTCTGTCATGCAGGTACAGCTCGATTTATACCATTCCACCCCGCATCCAGGCAATGACGCCGACACCTTACAAACACTGAAATGGTGACAGAGCAAACGGCCGGCTCAGCAAAATGGTCAAGACACTGCTCGATATGAGTGAGCTTCAAACGATAGGGCGGGATGAAACCATCGCCGTTGACGCTCTTGTCGATGAAGTAATGGTAGATCTGGAACCGCTTGCCCAGGAAAAAGAGATAAAACTGATCGGAAACTGTAAAGATACCACGATGGTCGGAAGTGACATTTTGATTTACCGGATGGTATACAATCTTGTTGAGAATGCAATCAAATACAACCATTTCGGCGGACAGGTTACCATAACCGCATACCGGAACGGAAAAAATATCTGCCTGTCCGTAGAAGATACCGGAAGCGGAATCCCGGCTGAATTAAAAGAACGCATATTTGAACCATTCTTCCGTGTAGATAAATCCAGAAGCCGCCAGCTTGGCGGAGTAGGCCTTGGGCTGGCCCTGGTTCGTGAAATCGTGCGCGTACATGACGGCAGAATAACCGTTCAGTCCAGCCCGTCCGGTGGAACGATCTTTGAGATAGTTTTTACACAGTGACATCATCCAAAAGCCAGTCGATGACATTCAGCGGATAGCAAAATCTAGAGCTGGCACTCTAGATTTTTCTGGCTTACTTGAAAATATAATTGCTTTTCTTAGCTATTCATATACTAACACGTTTTTCTTTTAAAATCAACTTGAAAATATGAATTGCTCAAAATATATTTTTATGCTATCATGGATTTGCTGTCGACTCTTTCCAGCGGAAGGAGGTGACTTATTTGGAATACATAATTGCTTTTCTTATTTCTGTATTGGCATCTATAGTTGGCTACTATATTTGCAAGTGGTTAGACAGAAATGACAGACAGCACTAGCCCAAACGGAATAGTCCACCTTAACGGACTTGAGAATCCTGAAGCTGGCACTTCAGGATTCTTTTATTTCTGATCCTTTTTCTTTAAGAAAATCGCAAGGGGTCGAGTAAACGCACCCCTTACGATCGTGCGCCCCTCACAGATCCGGACGTGCGGCTTTTCCGCATCCGGCTCTTTGCGAAACGAATTGTTCACGTTATCATTCATATACACTGACATAGATCCGAGGTCTTACCAGCGGATAGCTGTTATTCATCATATTGAGAAATCTTATCCAGTTATAGCTTTTCTTCTGGCTTCTCCGATTCAAACAATAAAACAGGCTTTTCATAATATTATATCGGAATGCTGTTATACTCTTTGAATTGTCAGTGATTCCATAGTAATGGTAATAACCAGTCAGTATCTGATTGAGTTTTGTTATAATCTCCTTCAGACTGTGTGTCCTCATTCTCGCTAACAGCAGATTGATCTCTCTGCATTTCTTTGCAAATTTCTTCTTACTGGTTTTCCTCTTTACCCTGAATCTACCATTCCTGCTCTGGGAACAGTAGTGTGTAAAACCCAGAAAGGTAAAGGTCTCTGGCTTCTTTCCGAGTTTCTGGCATCTTGCCTTCGCATAACGCCCAAACTCTATCAGACGACTCTTTTCTTCCTCAAGGCTTAATCCAAAGTATTCCATTCTATGTTTCAAGTGTTCATAGAACCATTCTGCATCTGATTTATATTGGAATGTCACTACAAAATCATCAGCATAAACCACCAGACCTGCATAACCTTTGTACTATTTATATTCTAGCACCATTCCAGTGCTTTGGAGAGCTTTGTGGTATCGCCGCCGATCTCAACGGTGATGCCCTGGATTCTGGAGGCCATTTGCGTAACCACTCCTTGCCGGCATGAAAAAAGCCCATCTGTACGGAGCAGACAGACTAAAAATGGGTATAAAAATGTCCTGCCAGCTTTCACCAGCAGGGTTGATTAGAATTTTTACTTGTAAAGGTCTTCCAGCGTTATCAGCCGAACTTCACCTCGCTCTTGTGCCTGAAGAAGTCCATCTGTGAATCCGCCTTTCGAGAAGATATAGTAGTGATAGTTGTTGCCCTTTCCAAAAACTGAGGCATAATCCCGAATCAAATCGAGTTCATCCACACCGATTTTCTCATTCCGGTATTTGCATGAACCGATGATATAGTCTTTGCCCTCAACAGGAGTTCCGACGATATCAATCTGTATCTGCTTTTTCTTCTTCGGGTCTGTCCCCCACCACTGGCCGATTTCACTCAGCTCAATAGGAAGGCTATCCGAATAATAGAGCAGGTAATCCTGACACATCTTCTCATAAATTAAACCCATGTAATCAGGAAGATACTGCTTTACAGCGTGTGGATAGGTCTTTGCAATTCTGCCAGAGTCAATGGCACTCATATTGATTGGCACAAACCGATACCAGAAACGGAAGAAGTTATCAGCCAGCAGATAGATGGTTTTCTTACCCGGTTTTTCTGTAATCGGTGTTTCTTTCTTCGCAATGCCAAGGTCGATCAGCGTTTTCAGGTACTTCGATACGACCGAGTTTTCCTCGCCGACCTTCATCTTGATATCGTTCATTCGGGAAGCACCTTCTGCAATCGCTTTAATGATTGCATTATAAATGGCCGGCTCCCGGAGTTCCTGCTTCAGTAAGTTCCCCGGTTCCTCATACAGATAGCTGGAGCGGTCAAAGAAATTATCCAACAGAGCTTCATCCACACTATCTCGCACATCCAACTTATTGATATAGTGGGGAACTCCTCCCGTGATCCCATAAATCAGGGAATTGTCTTCTGCAGACAGATTTGGGTGGAACACAGCGGTTTCTTTATAGTCTAGCGGCTCAATCTTAAACTGGCCAGTACGTCTGCCATACAACGGACTTTCCTTTCCAAGCACCTGACTCTCCATGAAGCTCATAGAGGAGCCGCAAAGAATCAGGTACATCTTGGACTCTGTCCATTTGTGGTCGATGATGTGCTGCAGCATCGCTGAAATAGCTGGTTTTGCTTTTGCAAGATAAGGATACTCATCAATGACAAAGACAATCCTCTTTTCCTTTGAAAGTGCTGTCAGCTCATCCAAAGCTGCATCATAGGACCTGAACTCCGGTGCAGACTCCATATCCGGCCGCTCAAAACTCATAATCGACTTGAGAGAGCTTCCAGATTCCTTTCCTGTCGTGTTCAATGCAGAAAAGAAAATGGTAGGCTTATCTTTGCAGAACTCGTTGATCAGTGCCGTTTTACCAACACGCCGTCTGCCGTAGATGACAATGCACTCAAACTTATCACCTGCATACCGTTTATTCAGTTTCCGCAACTCATCCTCACGGCAATAGAATTGACTCATCTGCTCACCTCCAATAATTATACTCGTGAGTTAGTAACTCGTAAGTTACTTCTTTACGAGTATAATAAATCAGATAGTCTGCAAAGTCAAGTAAAATAAGTCGAACCTTTAGAATCGATCGAAGTCCGACTGACTTGCCAGCTCTTTGTACGAATAGTCGTCATTCTGCCGCTCCGTGGTAAGCGCCAAGTATTCCTGCGGATTTTCAAATCCTTAGATTTCCCCTATAATTGCAGCTGATAGATACTTAGATTATTTCACTACAATTATGGAGGATAGGTTATGGCAGGTACTCGCAAGACCCGCGTTCCGATGGTGGAACAGATCAGACTTATCAATGAATGCCGTCAGAGCGGCATGACAGATGCTGACTAGTGTCGTGAAAACGACATTGCAGTAAGCACCTTTTACAACTGGGTCAGCCGTTGTCGGAAAACAGCAGCGGATCAGATCCCAGCGGCGAATTATGGTCATCTTGAGGTTCCACGCCCGAAACAGGACGTGGTTCCCATTGACATTGTTCCGGATCACATTCCGGAACAGCATACCGCATCGCAGATGCTAAATTCGAACCCTGACAATTCACATACGATTGAAATTTCTATGAAGGATATCACAGTCCGCATCAGCAATGATGCGGATCCTGTTCTGCTCACCAGGACTTTTCGCATGCTTCAGGAGTTTTCATGTTAGGTGATGTTTCCGGACTTGAGAAGATCTACATTGTCTGTGGCTACACGGATATGAGGAAATCTATTGACGGACTCTGCACCGTTATCGAAGACCAGCTTAAGATGGATCCGTCGTCCAGTGCTCTCTTCCTTTTCTGTGGAAGAAGACGGGACAGGATGAAAGCCTTGTTCCGCGAACCGGATGGCTTCGTTCTGATCTATAAGCGATTGTCTGTCCGCGGCGGTTATCAATGGCCCAGAAAGCAGTCAGAGGTCCGGAATCTTTCCTGGCGGGAGTTTGACTGGCTGATGTCCGGGATTGATATTGACCAGCCAAAAGCCTCAAAGCAGAATAAAAAGCGCGTGGATCCTGGCAGAAATCCTGCATGGAAAAATCCGGAAATCCCTTGTAAATCCGGCATTTTTCAGGCGTTGTTTTCCTTTAGTAAAAGCCCCCTTTCTGGTATAATAAAGGAATCAAATCCGAGGAGAGAAACGATGGCTTCCAGTGCAAAAGATATCCAGCTTCGAGAGCTGAAAGATACCGTATCACAACGGAAAACAATGATAGCGGAGCAGACGGAACTGATCAAAGCTCTCCGTCTTATTATTGACGAAAAAACCAGTCATGAGAAAGCTCTTCAGGAACAGGTAGATTATCTGACAAAAAAACTCTTTGGTCCCTCCAGCGAGAGAAGATCTGATGATATTCCGGGACAGCAGAATCTCTTCGATGAAGCAGAAGTGGAACAGGATCCATCCCTGTTGGAAGGCGAAACGGTAATCCGGGAGCATACCCGTAAAAAGAAGGCAGCACATGAGGAACTCTTCAAAGGCCTGAAAGTTGAAAAAGTAATGGTCCCACTTCCGGAAGAGGATCAGATCTGTCCGGTATGTGGTACGCAGATGGTCCTGATCGGCGAGGAATATGTCCGCCGGGAACTGGAATTCATTCCTGCCACCTGTAAAGTGATCGAATACTACAGCCAGAGCTATGGATGCCCCTCCTGCAAGGAAGGACTCGGCGATACAGAAAAGCCTGTGATCGTAAAGTCTCAGGTTCCGCCAGCTCTGCTTGGAAAAGGACCTGCATCAGCATCTGCAGCTGCATGGACTATGTACCAGAAGTATGCCAACGGGCTTCCACTTTACCGGCAGGAAAAGGACTGGAAGCAGTATGGGGTGCAGATCAGCCGGACGACCCTTGCAAACTGGATCATCTACTGTTCAAAGAACTATTTTCAGCCAATGTACGATTACTTTCATCGGGAGCTGCTGAAACGTAGTTTTGCGATGGCAGATGAGACGCGGGTCCAGGTATTGAAAGAGGAAGGACGCAGGGCACAGACCCAGTCATTCATGTGGCTGTTCCGAAGCGGTGAGGACGGACTTGCGGAGATCATCCTGTATGGCTATTCCCCGACCAGGAGCGGCAGCCATGCAAAGGAGTTTCTGGAAGGCTACAGCGGATATCTGGAAACGGACAGCTATCAGGGTTATAACAGTCTGCCTGGGATCAGGCGCTGCTCCTGTTGGGCACATATCCGCCGATACTTTATCGACGCTGTTCCAAAAGGGAAACAGTATGACTACAGCCAGCCTGCAGTACAGGGAGTCCAGTACTGCAATCGGTTGTTTGCCATGGAAGACTCCATTACCAAAAAGTATCCCGGTAATTATGAAAAGCGGAAACAACTGCGTCTCGAGAAGGAAAAACCTGTTCTGGAGGCTTTCTGGTCGTGGCTTGACCAGCAAAAGCCCGTCCGGAATACCCGGCTGGATAAAGCCGTGAATTATGTTCTCAACAGGCGTGATATAGCGGAAACCTATCTGGAAGACGGGCGGTGCAGCTTTACCAATAATCTCAGTGAGAATGCGATCCGTCCGTTCGCAGTGGGGCGAAAAACTGGCTGTTCAGCAGTTCCGTGGACGGAGCGAATGCCAGCGCAGTAGTCTACACAATGGTTGAGATGGCCAAAGCACATGGGCTGAACATCTACGGATATCTTAAATTTCTGCTGGAGAACCGACCGAGTAAAAATATGACCGCTCAGTACGTTGAAAAAGAAATTAAACAGCGCACAGATCCTGATCCTGGATGAATTCGGCTATGTTCCATATGACAGGAACGGTTCGCAGCTTCTGTTTGATTATCTGTCTGAGATACACGAGCAGAAATCTGTCATCCTGAATACAAACCTGGAATTCTCCCAATGGGTGAATGTTCTTTACGACCAGCGGATGACAACGGCACTTATCGGCAGGCTGACCCATCATGTAGAACTGATCCTGTTTCCTGGTGTCAATAACCGATTACGGGAATCCAGCATTAATGAAACACTTTCAAAGATCAACAGTCAGAATGGGTAAATTGCCCTAAAGTAAAGTCTGCTTCTACGCAGACAAAATATTTAAAGAATGTCTGCAATGCTCTTTTAAATAGCTGGCAGGTACCATGACTGCCAGCCGGGCTTGCAATTACCTACAAAATGCAGCTGCAACGACCTACAAAAGTTTTTGCAATTTTATGCAAAGGTCTTGCAAAAAACACGCGCTCATCCCGCTTGCCAGCAGCTTCTTCAACACAGCCTCCACTTCGGTCTTCTTAGCTTCTTCAGCGGCCTTAGCATCTGCCTTTGCCTTCTTCGCTTCCAGAGATGCCACTTCTTTTTCGGCCTTCTTCAGAGCAGACTTCTTCTCTTTCAATGTGTTCTTCTGCTCCCCAATCGCTTTCTGGATGGATGCGATCTCGGTATTCAGAGACGCAATAGTCTCCTGCTTCTCTACAATCTGGGTTGCGTAGTCTTTGGTGATATTGGTTTTGGGCGGTTTTTGCTGCCTTTGGTTCTTGGCATACGTATAACCTCTTTCCTTCTTCAAATATTAAAAGATTACTCGTTATCGTTACCTTTATTTTCATTTCCATCATACGAGAACTGAAGATAATTTGTACCTCGCATGGCATCTGCGTGATACTCTTCGCTATTCCTAGAACTCGATTCCGCTGTACCTCGAACCAAATTCTCATCCATTGGTCCAGTTTTTCTACATGCTTCAAGTATGCTCTTCATATCTTCTCTATCTGGCATAGCACTTTTCCCCCTATAATCCTAAAAAATACTAATAATGCTAACGCAATCAAAGCAACAATACTCACGCAGAATGCATTAACGCACCTATAAATGCTGTATAGCCTTTTTCTAATACTGTATTATTCTTCGATGTATGTTGGACATAAAGCCTTCCAATAAACCTCACTGCTGTTGTGTCTTTTTCATCTGGAACTCCTTCTGTTAATAGTAATCCAGCATCCAATCTTTCAAATCTCACACTCTTCAATAAACTAACGGTCATAACAAGCATTCCAACATTGCTTATAACAGCCACAACAAGTAAGATTGCATATATAATTATTCCTAACAATTCAGGACCACTTTGAGGCACCCCTAATTTTCCAGCCTTTTCAATTTGCGTTGTTAATAAAACAAACACAAAATGCGCAAGCAGCTAATAAAATGTATACCTTGTTTTCTAGCTTTTCCGCTCTTGTAACACAATAATCATATTCCGCCTTTATTGCCTCAAAACAAATATCGGCACTTGATTCTGTACTTTCAGCATCGTGTATTGTTGTGTCTTTCTCTAAATCCACCTGATATATTTGGTCATTTACCTTTACACTATATCTAATCATGTTTCACATCTTTTCGCCATTGCATCTTCACATCTTCGCCGATCATAAGATCGTTGCCTGCTGCTCACCACGGAGAGGTGTGTGATTATTTAAAGAGCAACGTAGGGAGCTTCCGCTCCCAGTATATCACAATTTCAACCCCTTTTTACAGACGTTTTCTTGCCTTCATCACCGCACAATACATCAATCCGCCGATCATTCCACCGACTGTGTTATAGAAGATGTCTGATAGCTGGAATGTACCCAAGCGAAGCAATAATTGTAGCATCTTAATACTTACAGAAAAGATAAATGCTATCTTTCCGCTTTGCCACAGTATCTTTTTCTAGCCGTTTCCAATCTTCTCTCCGAATGTCCACATCACTACTGCTGAAAACGGCACCATCATGATCACATTTTCAATGCACTCAGTGGTCAGAACCTGTTCACCATTCTTTGTCTCCCAGATTCCCCAACCTCCCATAACATCGGATAAAGGATTTAGCCATAGATTACGGTTTAGTAACGTCCTAAACAAAATCATTGATGTCACAAAGGCCAGTAAGAACAACTTCCGAAAGAACACACTCTCCTTGAACTTCTGATACCATGTCACTATGGCACTCCTCCATCCTTTGCCCGCATGTATTGGCTCATACGCATAAAAATAGAAAAACATGGCTAGGAAGAAAAGAAAGAGTGAGAATCCAAACGGTTCATAGAGAGCAGTCAGAATGTTTGTAAGGATCTTTCCGAGTAAATCAATCGTTTCTTTCATCGTCGTTTACAGATCACTGAACAAGTCAGCCTTATACACGCCGTTCTCCAGCATCTCCTTGAAACTGCCCTTTACTGCTGCGACATCTTCATGATAGGTCATACCATACCATGTATCGTTGGTTTTCAGAACCTTCACTGACATCTTTCCCTGCTCCAGCAGTTCGCCGATGAAGATAGGGATCAGATACTCTGCTTTCAACGGATTGCCCGGAACTTCTTTCTCAAAGAACTCTTTGAAGCCCTCTTCCAGTACATCCAGAAAATCAGGAGTTAATCCCCACATATTCATAGAAACCAGAGAATCAACATCAATCACTTTTCCGTCTGCCTCTGCTCCATCAGCAGTCTTTACGATGTTCTTGGTCTCATCAACCTCAGTCAAGTTGTTATCCTCGCCCATCTTGCAGATACCGCGAGTCACACCGCCGTTATCGGACAGAGTGTTCTTCAGAACGAAACCAGCCATACAAGACTTTCCGCTATTCACCAGATACTCGTGGACAGCCTTGAAACCTTCCTTGCCATAGTAATCATCTGCATTGATCACAATGAACGGAGTCTCGATCACATTTTTCGCAGCAAGCACGGCCTGACCAGTTCCCCACGGCTTTGTACGGCCTGCCGGAAGTTCTCCCGGAATATCGTTGATATCCTGGAAAACATAGTCCACAGTTACATTATGAGAAGAGCAAATAGCGGCAATGCGATCACCGATGACCTCTTTGAACTCCTTCTCGATATCCTTACGGATGATAAATACCACATGATTGAAACCAGCTTCAATCGCATCATGGATTGAGTAGTCCATGATGATATGTCCAGCATCATCGACCGGCTCCAACTGTTTTATTCCTGTTCCGAAGCGGCTGCCGATTCCGGCGGCCATGATAAGTATACTAGTTTCCATATTATTCCTCTCTTCTTACAAATTCTTTTTCAGTATTTTTTTAATCATAGCAAAACTATCTTTAAATTCAGGTAATTTTCGATACAAAATCATAAACATTATATTTGGTATAGTACAACAAATTATCAATCGGATTACTAATAAAGTCCATCCCCTTAGTTTAACTGTTGTACAAATTCCATAAGTTATAATACATGTAGCAACTGTAACCGCTGCATACATCATCAGTCTTTTAAAATACGGCACAAGCTGGTTCTTATTAAATAATACCGTAAATAGGTTATGTAATAGCCATGGCATCCCAATAAATACAGTTGAAAGAACAGTAGAAAGTATTACTCCATAAATACCCCAAAATTGAACCATGATCAAGTTCATTATGAGGTTCGAAAATGCAGTAATCAAAGTTCTAAAACGATCTTCATGCCAAATGCCTGCCGCATCTTTATATAAATTCAATAACTGGTTTATTTCATAGACGAAGTAATAAACACAAAAACAGATAATTGCCAAAAACTCTAATTCAAGATCCTTTCCCACCCAAATGTCCATAAATGGCTGATAGAGACATAGCAAACATACTGTACCAAAACCTGCGAACCACGCCACCATAAAAGTGAATTTACGCAAGTCATAAAAGTTTTTTTCTTTGGACTCAACAATCAAACTATTACCTATTCCAGCCGTGCAAGCCGAGAAAACAATTGTACCAATACTAATAATCGCAGACAAAATATAAAAATAATTTTGATAAATCGCCAACATTGTCAATCCCAAGAAAGCGGAAATGACTATTGTGTCCGCAGAATTTACAATAACTGCTCCTATTTTTGATGTAAACAAATCTCGTATCCTGTGATTAATCGATATGACTATTTCTTTTGACAATCTTCCTCTCGCATTATAATTTGGGTACATTTTTGTAACTACTATTGATGTAATAATATTTGTCATTGCCTGTGTCAGAAGCATAACAACAACAAATATATAATAATTTTTTAACACCGCAAGGACAAAAATTTGTACCACATATTGAAAAGTATTCGTTATCAAAGTAACTTTACTCGTTACATCAATTCTTTGATGCGCCTGCAATAGACTATTTTTGTAAGCAAATAGCCAATATGACAAAACCGTCGCAGAAAGATTCAATAAATAAAGAGCATAAATATTTATACCAACCGGAAGATCGCTCTTTATCAGTTTAGGAATAAAAGGTGTTAATCCCACTCCAATCACTGCAATAATCAAGCCAATACATTGATAATAAGTTCGATATAGTCCCATTAAGGCACATATTGTATCTGTATCATCTTCTGCTATAGGTTTATACATGCTATAAACCATTGCACTTCCGACACCAAGTTCTGCAAGATTTAGAACCTGTAGTATTGATGTAAAAAGACTATTTAAGCCCAAATATTGCACACCCATACAATATATCATGACGGTGCGCATAACAAACGGAATCACAATTTGATAAACACGAAGTATTCCACCAAATAGTATATTCCTAACTGCGTTTTCTGTTCTATTAATTTTCATGTATTTCTCCGTATGCCTTTATATCTCATACATTCTCCTGACCTATTATTTTAATAACGAATCAAGTTTTAAAAACTGACGTTCTGCAGATTTTTTTATTTCATCCAACCGCGCTGGTAAAATTTCATATCCATATTGCAAAATAAATTCATTTACGTCAACATTAATTTCTTCATTAATATTTATATACCGAATTTTTTCATCAATGTCTTTTAGAACATTTACCATTTTATCGCTATATGATAGGAAGTATGTTTTCCGTCCATATAACATTCCAATAATTCCCGCATGATATCTACTTGCAAATACAGCCTCAGCATCCTTAAGCACACCTAAAATATAAAACATATTATTTTGTGGGTAATTAATAATTTCAATTTGCTTATGGAATTCAGGCCGAATGTTCTTTACGATATTTTCTATCGCAACATCATCCCCTTGATTCTTGCAAAATCCTACAAACACAACCTTTGTTTTCCGTTCACAGAAATATTTTGCAATTCCAAGAATAAATCTATAGTATCCCTCTTTATTCTGATTCTTCGTTCCGTCTTTATCTAAATTGACCACTGAAATAACAACATATTTTCCATTATTTCGGCCAAATTTTTCATCGACATATCCATTATAGGAAAATACAATATCGCTTTCCCATCTAGCATTTTTTAATTCAGGAAAAATGTCGCATGAATATGATTCTCTGAAGCATACATCGTTTGCTTTTGCAAATAGTCTTTCATAATAGTTTTTATATTGGTTTGAAAAAAAAGGACCAAAATTGCATCCTAAAATGTATGGCTTCCTCTTATAATAAAGCCATTCTTCCAATTTGCTCCAAATTCCTATTTTTCCGCCTTCCATAAATCCAGAACCTATTACATATATGTTTGCATCTGCATACTTTACAATAGCTCTTTCTTCTTTATGATCTGGTCTAAAAAAAATTGGGAAGCATTTTTTTGTAATCTACTTTTTCTTCTGTTGTCATATAATTTTATTTTCTGTTCCAGCCCTTTATATGAGTCTTTTGAAAATGTGAAATGTACATTATTGCCAAAGTTCACAGGATATTCGTCGCTTGCAAAAAGCAGGAACTCACTATTTGGATACCTATGCACAACAATTTGTACAAATAAGTCATCCCCCAAGTTTTCATCTAAAAAAGCCTTTAGATAAATCAATTTCTATCACCTCTTCCACTCTATCATATCATTTTTATCCAGAATCCTTACTATTTTTTGTGGGACTCTCGCCCGCATCATAACTTCCACCATTCTTCTACGGCAATTTCCTAAATGATTATGATGTGTCTTATACCATATTTTTCTTCCTTCTTCAATTTCAGAATCTATCATGTCAAATATATCATATTGTTTCTGGTAATAGGCCAATCTCATGATTTTATTCCCACAGTAATACAATCTACATTCAACAAGACTAATTAAAGTATCAGACCTATAATCAACTATGCTTTTTAATGTTTTCTGTTGTGCTGTAATCTCAGATAACCTTTTGGAACTCAAAGCATAATCGTTAGATGCTCCATCCATTCTTCGCCTATAATAATATAAAGGATTGTCAATCGCAAGGATTCTTCTGGACTTCTTCAGCACATCAACCATCCACAGCTCATCTTCTCCAATTTTTAATTCTAGATCAAATAATGAATTATTCCCAATCAACTTTGCACGGAACAGCTTATTCCACAAAAAAGTCCCATATTCTCCAAAAATCAATTCTACCCCTTGATTCCGATTAACAATTTCCTTATGTTTGGGCATAACTTTTCGGATAAGGTTATCATCTTCATCAACTTCAACATATCCACAAAATACAGCATCAACATCTTCTGATGACTCCATTCCATGCACCAACACTTCGACCATATTGTTTGCAATCCAGTCATCAGAATCAACAAATAATATATACTCGCCAGATATACATTCAATCGCCCTATTTCGTGCAGCACTAACTCCTAAGTTTTCTTGATGAATTACTTTAATCCTTGTATCTTTTTGCCGCCACTCATTACATATTTGTGGGCAACCATCTAGCGATCCATCATCAATCAGTATAACTTCCAGATTAGAATACGTTTGTTCTACAATGCTTCGTATGCAGTTATTAAGGTATTTCTCGACTTTATAAACTGGAACAATAATAGACACCTTGTTTTGCATTTTCTTATCCACTTTAAATCCAACTTTCTTTAATCTTCACCACTTTTTATATTGAAATTTTTCCTTAAAGGAGGCATATCCAATATTGCCATAAGTTCATAAAAAATAAAAGCACAGGAACTAAACACCATAGAAGATGACGTCATTCCAATTATTAAAATTGCAATTATAGCAATACTTGTAATCTTTTTTTCAATCGATATATTTATTTTGAAACTCTGCCATGCAACGATTATAATAATTACATATATGGCCAAGCCTATGAATCCACCAGAAATCAGAATTGAAAGCGACATATTATGAGCTGAAGTAGCATACATATTGTTTGTTAAATTCTGATAGCTTAGTGAATTCAAGTATCCCAGCTGTAAGGGGCTGCTTTGCCAGGCTCTCAATGCACAAGTTCCAAATATATGTTCTTGTAGTTAAAGTAGGATCTTTATGCATAATGTTTACTAAAATATATTGAATTTGTGGCGAGTTTTGTACATACACAACCAAAACCGAAATAACGGCATATATTGCCAAAACGAATTTTAAATTAAGTAGCTTTTCCCATACTCTTTCTGTGAATTTTCCTCTTCGGTTAATACATATTAATGCAATCAATATTTCTACAATCAGAATTGTAATAGATGCTGCTGTCGCTTGTGAATAAAATAGTGTTTCAACCGAAAGAGCATAACATATCCATGTCCTCCATGTTAACCGTTTTCTATTATGCATATCCACAATTGAGGATAGTACACACAATGGTAATGAAAACGCTAATCTTGCGGTTTTATATCCTAAGAACCAATTTAAGGAGTACATTGTATCTCTATACATCCCATGTGGAAAAAGAATTTGTGTAAAGAAATCGATGCAAACAAAAACAAGCAGCACGCTTTTCCATGTATCTAAGTATCCATATAATTGGGTCGAATTTCGTTTTTTTTCAATATAAACACACAGTAGCAGCGGTGAAGAAAAGACTTTAAGTGCCTCAATTAATTCTCCCCCACGAATATATGTAATTCCTAATACCCACAGTACAAAAACAAATATGCACTTTAATATTTTTGATAAATGTCGTCTATATCTAACACAATCAAGTAGCATATATAGAAGTACTACGCAGCGTCCATAGTACTGTATTGTTGGAAGTCTATGAAATATTTCATTCAGATAAGTGACATCGACGCATAAAAGAAGCACCAAAGCACTTATTATTTGATATCTATAAACCTTCAATTTTTTCCCTTTCTCTGAAATGTGATTAACGTTTTACCTTTCTAAACATTGCAATTGTATTTTTAACTCCTAGCGTATAAATCATAAACCGGATAATAGCTATCTTCCAATTTGCGCAACATCTAAGCATGCTCTTATTTTTACTCAAACATTGCACGAAATCCACATCCTGTTCGTTCAAGTCTAAACTATTTCTCAGATATCTAAAAAGAGTTATATATACCATCGAAGCATATAAATCTGCCGCCTTAATATTTTCATTAGACCTCATTAAGTTTCCGATATCATCTAATATCTTAAAGTATTCTTCTCTATATGTAACACATTTTTGTGCGGTCAAAGATCCTGTTCGTCCTTTTCTATACGCATATACACTTTTTTCTAGGCAGAAAGAAATTTTCTTAGAGTACAAAAGGATCTTATAACTCCAAAGCATATCCTCAGATATTCCTTTTTTAAAAGCTATATTATTATCTACAAGTAACGACCTTTTAACAGCTTTATTCCATGCAGAAAAGTCAAAGTACTCTAGCTTTATCGCATCTTCCAACGCAATTTCTGATTCTCTATCTTTTTTGGGCTCCTTAAAAGTTCCTGTCAATTCATCGTAGATACAATTTTTAAACACGACGACGTCAGGGTTTTCTTCTTTTATCTTAATTTCAAATTTCCTAAGTGCATCATCATCAATCCAGTAATCATCACTATCCAAAAATATGATGTACTCACCTGATGCGACCTCCAGTCCAGAATTTCTTGCAAAGCCAAGACCCGCATTTTTTTTGTGAATCACTTTAATTAAAGTCGGAAATCTATTTTCCCATTGATCGCATTTATCTCCACTGGCATCTGTAGAACCGTCATCCACCAATATTATTTCATACATATCTGCACTAATATTTTGTGAAAGAACCGACTCAATTGCTTTATCTAAATAATTTGCAACATTATATACTGGTATTATTATTGAAAATTCTTTATTCATATAAGTCCTCTATTAGTTTGATGTAAATAAAATCACTTTATGTGTTGCAAAATTCCTATCAAAAAATCCCTCGTGAAAAAATTTCGGTGCTTCAAGGAATATATTATAACTTTATTTTTCAATTCATAATTTTTCCAATCCACTTCAGATATTGCTTTTTTCACCTTTTTATTTTCACCCATAAGTTCTATATTATTTACAATCACTTTTTTCCCATTAGTATTCGATAACTCATTCTTAAAACACTGTACAATTGCTGCCAGGTAATCTGCCTGCAATTGAGTCTTTAAGTAGTCCATCCTTTTGTCTGAAACTGCCTGATTTAATTTTTCATATAGCAATTCTACCTGCTGGAGCATCGTTGACTTATATGTATGAAGAATTGAATGTGGATTCATTCTATAGTGATAATCCGAACTTTGCTCTTCTACAATTTCTATTGAATTGCAATCACAGAAAACAGGAATCATTATATTTAAGTCTTCTCCATATGAGATTCTTAGGTCACAGTACTTGAGATTTTCACGAATCAAGTTCGTTCTAATCAATTTTCCCCATCGTGATAATACTAATCCTCTGCTCTGAAATTTCCCCGCATTGATCATGTTCGGATAAATTTCTTTTAACATTCTTTCTTTTGAGTAAAATCCAGCTTTGTGTTTATTCTTCTCCCTTACCGTATTGGATTCATTAAACCACTTATAATTTCCGATAACCACATCTGCATTGTTTTTTCTCTGACTTTCCATAAAAATCTGCAACATATCAACAGCTATGTAGTCATCGCTATCAACAAACACAACAAATTCTGTTTTTACCTGTTCCAATCCGCATACCCATGCAGACATTAGTCCACCATTTTTTTTTATGAACTACTTCTATCCGAGGATCAGCAGCTTTATATTCATCACAAATTTCTGCACATCCATCCGTTGATCCATCATCCACTACAATCATTTTATAATTGGAATAGCTTTGTTCTCTAATGCTATCTAATGCTTGCCGCAAATACGGTTTTACATTATAAACCGGAACTATTACTGTTATTTCTTCTTTCATATTTATAATCCATCTTTCTGCAAAAGGTATCAATGTATCGTGAAACATCCTGACCGCCTTTCGCTTTTCCAAACTATCTTCTTTCTCAATATAATTACCTATAAGATTGTCACACTACGCAGCATATGTATTGAGCAGCAGGGCTGTATAGCGACAAGAAAATACTATTACATATTTTCATTTATCCGTTAAGGCGCCAACGATTGACACATAATATATACCTGAAAACTTTTTTTTCAAAAGTCTACTCAATTTTGTCGAATGATCTGTCATTTTAAAATTCAGAAATGTTTGTTATATTGGTGAGAAGAATTCTACTCATGAAGTATCATCATTTCTAATTTTATTTTTTCAGCTATTTTGTGTTATTTAATTTTCTTGGCGGGAACGCTGCAACAGTTGAATATGCTTTAACATCATTTACCACTACTGCATTTGCTCCAATTACTGCTCCTCTTCCAATATGGACACCCTTTGTTATCGTAACATTTGCTCCACACCAAACACGCTCTTCAATTATGATAGGCTCTGATACAAGCGCTCCAGCCACGCCGTCTTTTAGAATTTTATGGTCATGGTCAATAATAACAAGATTATTGGCAAACATACAATTATCTCCAATCACAACACTTTCCGCACAAGTAAGTGAACAGTTATGATTAAAAAAAACATTTTCGCCAATAGTAATTTTCCCACCATTCACAGATTTTAGATAAAGCGGCCCTCTTGACATCAAGAAATGTCCAACTGCAATACATCCATTGCCTATAATTTCAATTTTAAGCGCTCCTCTAATAGAATTGACCCATGTTGCTTGAAACTTTCCACAAGCACAAATTTTGGCACACAACACTTTCCAAGCACTTACTAAACCAATACATCCTTTGTGAAGTATCTTCATAATTCTCCTTGCTAATCTGTCACAAACAAATACGACAAAAAACAGAGGTTTCCATTATAATTGTTTTATAACAGAAGTGGTATTTACATATTTACTTTTTCCAAAAAGCTCATAATAAGCCATTATAAAATTGCACTTCATAAACTGGTGAACAATTAAATAATTCCTTGAATGCTTTGTCACTTCTAATAGGTAAAATAATTCGTCTATACTATAAATGAGCAAATATCGAATTTTGCACAAACTTATCCCACAAACTTAAAAGCTTCTTCGAATGAGGCGCTGCTTTTTATGAGGCGGTACAGGTTTGCAAACTGTTCCTGCTTTAGCTGCTGCTTCAAGGATGCGTATCCCTCTTCGA
>ENA-OQDF01000379-OQDF01000379.1-human-gut-metagenome-genome-assembly--contig:-NODE-379-length-18365-cov-1.909749_pt1 | contig 18365 bp, 29 predicted proteins | sample MGYA00242769_ERZ504597 | MGnify/ENA primary metagenome ERZ504597 (study PRJEB26092, sample SAMD00036305) | human gut metagenome | host: Homo sapiens | study: EMG produced TPA metagenomics assembly of...
TTCAGCTCCGCACCAAGTGTCTCCGGAATATTTCCGCCAAGTGTCTCTGTTCCATATACACGGAAGGAATCTCCCTCATCCTCAAGAACTGCTACGGATAACGGGTCTGTTCCTTCTACATGCTCTTTTACTTTATCAATCTCACCCTTCATCTGATCAACGATTTCCTCTGCCTTGTCTTCGCAATCAAAGATCTTGCCAAGGTTCAGGATATCCTCATATTCGTCTTCAATTGTACGTGGGAACTCAGAAGCCGGTCCCTTTGCAGCACTGTTCAGGGACATGTATGTATTTACATCTCTCTCCTGCCAGAAGCTTACATCAGAAAGCCAGTCATCATCGAAAGAAGAATACCATGCCGCAATAAAATCAGGCTCCATTGCAACAACTTCCTCTTTGGATGGCTTGGTATCCATATACTGAATCTTGTCAAATTCATCTTTTAAATCCTCACGCACATCACCGTCCAGACCGCAAGCAGCTACGATCTTATCACCGAGACCAAGTGCCAGAAGCTCTTCGATATTGGAGTTGCATATGCAAATACTTTCTCCGGAGCTTTCTCAAAAGTCATTTCAATCGGTTCGTTCTCATAATTGTAGGTTGTGATTGTTACGGGATAATGCTGTCTCCATCCTCCGCAAATACAGTTGTTCCCATTCCCAGGCTGAGAATTCCTGCCAGACATAACATTCCTGCTACTGTTTTCATGTTTTTCATGCTTTTTCTCCTTATTTTTCTTTTGTTTTTTGCTTTTAAAAGAAAAAAGTCCGCTTCCATAAAAAAGCGGGCATCACAAAAAAACATGATACGAAAGACAGCACTTTACACGGAAGTTTCTTTCTATGAACCAAGCAGGTTTCCTGGCTTACAGCTTAAATCCCCATTCCCTTCTCACATAAAAATGCAATGGATATGAATGTGGCATAACTGAATACAGTGACCGGATCGTTCAGGATTCTCACCTGATTCCCTCTTCTGAAAATAGTGTAAATTTTATATATTTTTCAGCACTTGGCACATTTTATTCTTTTAAGCAAAGCTAAGTTATAAACTTACGCTTTAACCAAAGTAAAGAATTTTCTTTAACAATATTTTTGATAATTTTACTTTTTTGTATTTGCTGGAATTCCCAGAGGTTGACCGCCCCTGCCGGGGGGATAAGTTCGCGCACCACTCATATAGCATGTCTTGCAATCCATAGAACATTGAATTACATTCGTGCTATTCACAGAGAGATACAAAAGATGACATACACAGCACTCTTTCCTATGATTGTTGAGGAAATATTATCCTTAACGCCTTATCTCATCACCATATCAAAAAGACTCTGATAACTATCCACGACATCAAAAACAAACGCTGTCACTACTGATAGCCTTAAAGTCTTCCCGTGCGCAGTGTATCTTAGATTCCTCAATCGAACGCAGCTGCATAGAGGACATAGAGCCCTTGGTTTCAGCTGCAAAATAAATATGCTTTACCTTTCCCCTTATAGAAAGTAATTGCCCAGTCAGGATTATAATTTCCTACCGGTGTCGAAATATAGAATCCATTCGGCAAATCAGTAAATACCTTCATACTGTAATACTTATCCAAAACGGCATAAGTAATGTGCTTGATAATGGCTGCTGCCTTTTCCTCATTAATGAGTGCAACTGCCTTGATAATGAACTCTTCAGGATTATCTTTAAACTGATTAAAAACAGTCTTTTTGATACCACGCAGAATAGCAATAACATCCTTACGAGTCAACTTTGTCTCTTCCACCAGTTTGCCAACCAAATCATATTTCACGCTACTATTGACAGGAATCCGTATCTGCGTACCGTAAGCAGAAGTTTCCTTTGTAAAGGCAGCTCCACATTCCAAAGCTTCTTTCGATTTACTTTCTTCCATTGCACCTGATTCAATCTTGAAGAAATCTTAGCAACTATCAGCTTAGCATCCAGAGAAGCTATTGCATTTCGGATCAGTTCATCAATATCAAAATCTACGATATAAATAGACTTTACATTTATCTTTGACCAGAGCGCTTGAAACTCAGGCATAGCAAATTTTTCTTCATTAACCTTAAGCTCAACATTATTACCACGAGCATTTTCCGGCTGCACTGCCCTCGGGTTGTAAACCGAATCGATGAGTTCCACAATGGATGCTGCAAAATTATTCACTTCTTCAGCAATTTGTAAAATGCCATTGAATTTGTCTTCGTAGTATTTATCAGTCAATACACCCTTCTTATCGATATAGCGATTAATTGTCAAATCATACATGATGGCATAGGCAGTATCCCTATCAACCACCTGTTCATGACCATCCAAATCGTTGATGACCTTTCCTACAAACAAATCAGCTGTAATAGTACGTGGCCGATCTGCCACATTCTCTGCGATTTCACTCTGTAAACCTTTCGCAAAGGAATCATACTTCACTGGCAATGACAGTCAGAATGTTGACATTATGAACATCATTCCCAAAGCATTCGCATCCTGGCGTTCACCATCCTGGTTGACGCACAGACGTAGACCACGATCAACCTCCTGACGCTTACGAATATCACTGCCGCTCTGTTTCAGTGTACAGATTTGAAAAACATTCGGGTTATCCCAGCCCTCACGTAACGCTGAATGCGAGAAGATAAACCCAACGGGGGAACGCTTCGGATCTCTGTCCAAAAGCAGCTCTTTGTTTTTCATAATCAAATCGTAGGCGTCAACATCATGGGTAAAACAAAAGTGTTTATCCCAGATACAACAAACCAGCTCTCGGCGGAATTATTGATGAGCATATATTATTACGGATCAGGGGATTACAGGATACCGAAAAATTAGAACATTTAGACGTGACATATTTTGATGAAGCCAAACAAACTCATCTTCAGGAAGTACTTGACGAATGCCAGATAAAAAAATACCGTCTGATAAAGTGCCAGGACTTTAATTTTCACATTTAATCAAAAAGGACTACATTCTTATATCACAAGAACTGTAGTCCTTTATTTTCTGCATTGGCAGTAATAAATGCTCACAATTATTTATTTTCCGACGGAATATATTCCAACAGGTCTTCTATTTTACAGTCTAGGGCACAACATAATCTTGCTAAAACAGCCGTATCTAACCTAGTCACACTGCCTTTACAGTACTGATTCAGCTGTACATTTAGATCCATGACTTTATCAAAAGTCTCCTCTGTATAATCCATAAATGAGGTGTTTTCTGAAATTCCTGCATTATTTACCAGTATGTCGACACATCCATATTTTTCAGTTGCCTCTTTAAAAGCCTTTCTGACAGACTCCATGCTTGCTAGATTTGGACTAATTCCAGCAACTATTGCATTGGGATATTTTTCTTTTAATTTATCTACAGCAACATCTGCCGATTCCTGTGAACTTGCTGCCAACACAACTGAAGCACCTTCCTTCAAGAATTTATCAGCTGTAGCAAATCCTATACCACGGCTTCCACCCGTAATGATTGCAACTTTATCTTTTAATCTCATTTAGACTACCTCCTTACTTAGTTTCTAGCTACATTATAAGCAAAAGGTAGATTATTTTCTGTGATATCATCATAAAATATCGCAATAAAAAACCCTGTTGCTCACGCACCAGGGTTTTGGTTTATCCATCCGTATTTAACAAAAGATTAGGCTTCTATTCAACTTCTGAAAACTCATCTTTTCCAACATTACATAATGGGCATTCAAAATCTTCTGGAACATCTTCCATTTTGTTCCTGGTGCAATACCACCTTCTGGATAGCCCTTCTCCTCATCGTATTCCCATCCGCAAACATCACATACGTATTTCATTCGTTGTTCCTCCTTGTAAATATATTAATACACAGCCTATATTACTGTTATATTTGTGTTGTTCTGTAACCTTAATATGTATAAATGCTTTTAGCATTTCCATAATCCATGCAGGTTACAATATGCATATACTTCTTCTACCTGTTCACCATCGCAAAGACAAATACCTGTTCACCATCGCAAAGACAAAAATCTGCTACCGGCTCCTACCCTGGATTTAACTGTTTTCTGTATATTCCCTGGTTTGTATTTAATGTAATCCACTCAATGAAATGTTCTTCAAGCATTGGATGTTTTGTCTCTCCGACCACGACATGAACATGACTGCCTTCTATCGTATATACAGGTACATGCTTCTCAACAGCAGCATCTGTCACTCCGGCTTTTAATTCCTGCATAGGTTCTCCGCAACAAATTACAGGTACACCCTTATCCTTTACCTTTTCAACAATGTTTCCACAATGCTTACAAATACAGTACCTTACTTCCATGCCTTTTTCTCCTTCCTTGTGTAAAATTTATAATTCAATTGTCTCCATAATCTTTTTCAATGAATCTGCAGATTCCTTAAGCTTTAACGCTTCCTCACCACTTAAATTAATAGGTATATCAGACTCAATACCATCTGCACCTACAATAGCTGGCATACTTAACGATACTCCGTCAATATCATATACTCCATGAATCATGTGTGATACAGGAAGTATTGATTTTCATCTCTCATAATCACTTCGCAGATTCTTTTTACAGACATTGCAATTCCATAATATGTAGCGTGCTTTTTGTTTATAATCTCATAAGCACTGTTCTTGACTGCTGTAGCTATTTCTGCCGTGTTTTCCTTGTGCTTGTAATGTCCACGCATTTCACACATTTCACTTAATGGAACACCAGATACATTGGCTGATGACCATGCTACAACTTCGCTGTCTCCATGCTCACCTACTATAAATGCATGAACACTCCTGCTGTCCACAGATAAATGCTCACCAAGCTTATATCTTAATCTGGCACTATCTAACACAGTACCCGATCCAATAACCCTGTTTTCTGGAAGTCCTGATAACTTTATGGCTACCTGAGTCAGGATATCTACCGGATTAGCGACTACCAACATGATACCTGCAAAATTCCTCTTTGCTATTTCAGGAATAATTGACTTAAATATTGCTACATTTTTATTTACAAGATCAAGTCTTGTTTCTCCTTCTTTCTGATTCGCACCGGCAGTAATTATAATGACCGTAGCATCCATCATATCGTTATAGTTTCCGGCATATATCTTCATTCTTCCAGCAAATGGTGTTCCATGTGTAATATCCATTGCTTCTCCTTCTGCTTTATCTTTGTCCACATCCTGCAGAACAATTTCTGAAAACAATCCACTTTGCATCAGGCAAAATGCAGTTGCACTTCCTACAAAACCACAGCCTATGATCGCAGCTTTTCTTTGATTTAATTGCATTTTATATTATCTCCTTTTTTCTTTTTAGTATTTTTCTTATTTTATGATTTATGCAGAAAATTTAAGGTAATATGTATGGAGCATGACAAAAAAAGAGATAAGAATAAACATTTATTCTTACCTCTTTTCTAGACTATCGTTACAGATCAGATTTTGTTTTGGAAATATGATAGTGATCTTCGTTCCTTTCCAAGCTCACTATCAACTTCCATCTCAGCATTATGGAATTTTGCTCCATGTTTTACAATGGAAAGTCCTAATCCTGAACCTTTCTTCTGATTTGAATGGCTCTTATCAACTCTGTAAAAGCGTTCAAATATACGGTCAAGATCTTCTTTTGGAATACCGATTCCTGTGTCTTCTACAATTACAATCGGATAATCGTTCATCTTAGAGATCGTAAATACGACTTCTCCTCCTTTGTGATTATATTTGATCGCATTTTCACATATGTTAAAGAACATCTCATATAAAATCTGCTGAACTCCTCGGATCTTTGTATGTACTCCTCGAATATGAACTGCGACCTCTTCTTCCTGACTTCTTCTTGTAAGATCATTTTGATAGTAAATGCAAGCTCATAAAGATCAACATTCTCCCAATCTAGCTGCACCCGATTTTCGTCCAATCGAGACAGTTTGATAATCCCTTCGATCATGGAGATCAGTCGTCTTGCTTCGTCATAGATCGTTGCTGAGAATCTTGGCATGTCTTCTGGCTTTACAAGACCGTCTTTCATAAGTTCTGCATATCCTGAGATCGTGGTTAATGGAGTTTTTAATTCATGAGATACGTTTGCTGAAAATTCTTTTCGCATATTCTCTGCTTCCTTGATCTCTTTGATCTGGCGTTCAATATCCATATTCTGTTTTTCAATCTTATCAAGCAATGGCGTCAACTCACTATAGGTTTTGTTCTTTTAGGGTGTATAAGGTCTATCTGGTTAATTGGTTCTACAATTCGATCCGTCGACATTTTGGACAAGATCATTGATAAAATCGTCACAACCGCCAGCATTAACATGATGATCGGTATGATATCTTCCATTTGTTTTATGATGGTCTGCGTTTCCCGACTCATTCGAAGAATGGTTCCATCTTTTAACCGTACCGCATAATAATATGTTTGTTTTCTTAATGTATTGGACATACGAGTATCTTCTCCTTGCCCTTTTTCATAAGCTTCTTTTATTTCTGTACGATTTTTATGATTTCCCATGGATTTTTCTTTTCCACTACTGTCATAAATAACTTTCCATTCTGATCGACTCTGGTAATTCTGCTTACCGTGATATTCTTGTATTTGTTCAGATTCTGATTATCTTTAACGTTCAATGAAGCCGCCAGATAGGCGCTTCATCTTTAATTCCCGATTTTACTTGTTCCATATAACGATAATATGTAAACATTCCAAGGAGTGTCGTTGTGATCAATACCGCCACAACTGCGATGTAGACCATATTGTTAAATATCTTTCGTTTCATTATTCACTGCCCCCGATGCGGTATCCAATTCCTCTGACCGTTTCAATAAGTTTACCGCATTCGCCAAGCTTCTGTCTTAATGAACGGATATGTACATCAACAGTTCTTGTCTCTCCGTCAAAATCATATCCCCAGATATTTGTAAGGAGCTGATCTCTGTTTAATACATTCCCTTTACTTCTACTAACAAACACAGAAGTTTAAATTCTTTGTTCGTAAGTGTTACTTCATTTCCACACGATTTTACTTTATGTTTATTTGGATAAATCTTAAGATCACCTACAATGATCTCATCTTTCTTATCATCTCTTCTTGATCGTCTTAATACTGCTTTAACTCTGGATACAAGTTCCATCATTCCAAATGGTTTTGTAATATAATCATCTGCCCGCTGTCTAGTCCGAGCACTTTGTCATACTCCGTTCCTTTTGCTGTCATCATAATGATCGGCAGATCTTTGGTCGCTGATTTCTTGCGAAGTTTTCCTAAATTGATATTCCGTCTTCCCCTGGAAGCATAATATCTAATAATACCAGTTCTGGTTTCTCTCCATCACTTAAAGCTTTTAAAAACTCTGATCCATTTTCAAATCCGCAGGCATCAAATCCGGTACTTTGTAAGGTGTATGTTACCAGTTCTCTGATATTCGGATCGTCTTCTACAACAAAAATCACAGGCTTCCTCCTTTATATTCCCCAGTGATCGCAAATTCGACCCATTCAGCGATATTACTTGCATGATCTCCAATTCGCTCAAAATACTTGGCGATCATAACGATGGCTACGCACTCTTCTCCTTTCTCAGGATCCTCATGAATCAGGGATATCGTTTCTTTCTTTACTTTGTTAAATAATTCATCTACGGTATCATCCTGTTCGATCACTTCATGAGCGATCATAAGATTCTGTTTAATAAAAGATTGTATGCTCTTGCTTACCATATTAATGGTAGCTTTTGCCATCTTGCCAAGATGTGTGTTCTCTCTGATTTCAAGAACTTCTGCATCTTTTCTTACGATTCCTGTAATATCACATGCCTGGTCTCCGATACGTTCCATATCAGATACCATCTTCATAGCTGCTGATATAACACGCAGATCGCTTGCCACTGGCTGTTGCTGCATCAGAAGTTTCATACAGATTCTCTCTATATCCCTCTCCTTCTGATTGATCTCTTCTTCCATTGTAAAAATATCTTCCATCAGTCTTTATCTCTTGTCGCAACGATCTTTGCTGCTGCTGTGATCATCTCTTCACATAAAGAACCCATGTCGATCATCTCTTGGTTTAACTTAAGCAGCTGTCTGTCGAATCGGTTTCTCATCTAAATCACCCAAACCTTCCTGTAATATAGTCTTCTGTTCTCTTATCCTGTGGCATGGAAATAATTGTTCTGATCTTCCATACTCAACCATCTCTCCTAACAAGAAGAATGCTGTATTATCAGAAATTCTGACTGCCTGCTGCATATTATGTGTTACCATGATGATCGTATACTTTGATTTTAATTCTACCGCAAGATCTTCAATTTTGGAAGTAGAAATTGGATCAAGTGCTGATGTTGGTTCATCCATTAATAAAACTTCTGGTTCTACTGCTAAAGCTCGTGCGATACATAGTCTCTGCTGCTGTCCTCCAGATAATCCTAATGCACTCTTCTTTAAGCGGTCTTTTAATTCATCCCAGATTGCTGCATTTCTTAAAGATTTTTCTACAATCTCATCTAACTTTGCTTTATTATGGATTCCATGTGTTCTTGGTCCATATGCGATATTGTCATAGATACTCATTGGAAATGGATTTGGTTTCTGAAATACCATTCCAACTCGTTTTCTTAATAAATTCACATCCATGTCTCCATAAATGTCTTCTCCGTCTAATGTCACTTTTCCAGTGATCTTACAACCTTCTACAAGATCATTCATCCTGTTTAATGATTTTAATAATGTAGATTTTCCACATCCAGATGGTCCGATAAATGCTGTAATCTCATTTTTGGGAAGATCCAGATTAATATTTTTTAAAGCCTTGAATTTTCCATAATACAGATCAAGGTTTTCAACTTTCATTTTACTATCCATATTGGTTACCCTTTCGTAATTCGTTTTGCAATAAATGAAGATACGGCATTGATCACAAGCACGATCAGAAGTAATACAACGGCTGTTGCATATGCCTGATTGATATGTAATCCCTCGCAGGATAATACATACATGTGAAGTGCCAGTGTACGTCCAGATCCCATGACATTTGCTGGAATCTCTGCGATCGTACCTGCTGTATACATTAATGCTGCCGTCTCACCGACAATACGTCCGATTCCTAAAATAACTCCAGATAAGATTCCTGGAACTGCTGATGGCAGGATAATACGAAATACGGTTCTTAACTTTCCTGCTCCAAGTCCAAAGCTTCCTTCTCTAAAAGAATCAGGCACAGACTTTAATGCTTCTTCGGTTGTTCTCATGATCAATGGTAAGATCATGATTGCCATTGTTGCTGCTCCAGATAGCAGACATAATCCCCATCCCAAAGCTTTTACGAAAAATAACATACCGAATAATCCATACACGATCGATGGAATTCCTGATAATGTTTCTGCTGTTAAACGAACAACCTCAACTAATTTATTTCCACGTTTTGCATACTCTACTAAATAAATTGCTGCAAAAATTCCAAGTGGTACTGCAAATAATAAAGATAATACTGTCATGATCAAGGTATTAATGATTGCTGGGAATACCGATGCATTTTCACTTGTATATTTTAATTCAAATAATTGTGAATTTAAGTATGGTACTCCATTTACAAGAATATAAACGATCAAATATGCCAGTACTGCGACAGTTGCGATCATCGCAACATTTACAAGAAGCCATAATACAAAGGATAACGGCGTTCTTTTATATGATTTCATTCTTTGTATCCAAGGACGTTTTATTGATCGCTTGGATCTTTTCTACTGATTCCATTTCTTTTACCGCTTCCATTTTAACGTTCCTCCTTGCTCTTTAATACTGCAAAGCACAGGTTGATCATTAAGATAAATACAAATAATACAACTGCTGTTGCGATCAGTGCTTCTCTGTGAAGGTCTGTCGCATATCCCATTTCAAGGACGATATTAGAAGTTAAAGTACGAACTCCAGAGAACATTCCATCTGGAATGATCGCCTGATTTCCAGCTACCATAACAACTGCCATTGTCTCACCGATCGCACGTCCGATCCCTAATACGATTCCTGCCAGAATTCCTGACTTTGCTGCCGGTAATACTGCAAAGAATACACTTCTCTCATGACTTGCTCCAAGTCCTAAAGATCCTTCATAATAACTTTCTGGAACTGCACGGATCGCACTCTCTGATACTCCAATAATTGTTGGAAGGATCATGATCCCAAGTAAAATAGATGCTGTAAATACACAGTTACCATTTCCAAACATATTACGGAAAGTTGGTACTAATACAACCATCCCAAAGAATCCATATACAACAGACGGGATTCCTGCCAGAAGATCAACTGCTGCTTCACTATTTTATAAACTCGTTCATTACAAAACTTTGCCATATAGATCGCTGCAAGGATTCCAACTGGAACTCCAACTAAGATTGCACCTGCTGTTACATAAATACTTCCTATGATCATTGGGAAGATGCCAAAGATTCCACTCTTTGGCATCCAAATCTTTCCTAATACAAAATTTCCAAGTCCAATCTTCCCGATCGTAGGAATACCATTCACGAACAGAAATGCACAGATCAAAATTACTGCCAGAATTGAGGCACATGCTGCGAGCAAGAATACGACATGCATGATTTTTTCTGAATATTTCTTCATTCTTACCATTCCTTTATATTGATGATTTCTTCTTATTTAACATCTGCCCATTTTGTTGTTTTACCTGTGTAGATATCTTTTACCTGAGCACTTGTTAATTCATCAACCTTGCTGTCTTTGTTTACGATAACTGCAATTCCATCTTTTGCGATAACTGTTGCTTTTACACCTTTTTTAGTTTCGCTGTCTGCAAGATCACGAGATGCCATACCGATATCACATGTTCCTTCGATCGCATTTGTAACACCTGTTGTTGAATCGCTCTGCTGTACTTCAACTGTTACATCTTTGTTTGCTTTTGCATATGCTTCTTTTAATTTTTCCATAACTGGTGTTACTGAAGAAGATCCACCGACTACAACTTACCTTTTGCTCCGTTTGATTTGTAAGCTGGTGCCTTTTCGTCTGCTTTGATGTATCCATTATCCTGAATGATCTTCTGTCCATCAGCACTCATAATGTAGTTTTCAAAATCCTGTGCCTGTTTGTTTAATTTGTCTTTTGTTACAATATTAAATGGACGAACAATTTTATATGATCCATTCTTTACATTATCCACACTTGCCTCAGCTCCATCAATCTTCACTGCTTTTACTGTGTCATTTAATGATCCTAAGGATATGTATCCGATTGCTGCTTTATTTTCTGCAACTGTTGTCATCATAACTGATGTTGAGTTTGTGATCTGTACACTTGATGTTGTTTTGTCTACTTTATTTCCGTCTTTGTCTTTTTCTTCAATTCCGAATAATTCGATGAAAGCTCCTCTTGTTCCTGATCCGTCTTCTCTGGATACTGCTGTGATGTTTTCGTCAGCGGATGCTTTCTTATCACTGCTTGAACTTCCGCCACATCCTGTTAAGATGCTTGATGCTGCTACTGTTGCTACTGCTAATGTTAATATTTTCTTTCTCATAGTTCTTACTCTCCTTTTGAACTTTGTGTTCGTATCAATTACAGATATTATGTTACTTTGGAAATGTAAAATCAAAAAGAAGAGTTGTGTAAAGTTTTTGTTAAATGTAAAGTTTTTAGATAGGCTTACATGTATGTGACAGGAATCAAAGAAAAACAAATATTTAAAAGAATCCAGGTGGCAAAAATGCGGAGTTGCCACCTGGATTCTTTTAAATATTTGTTTTCTTTGATTCCTGTCACATACACCTGAAGTCTATTCAAATCACTACGTAGTGTGTATGTTTTACTGTATTGGTATTTATAATAAACATTCTGTCTACCGCTACATAAATTGGAAGCTGACAACGTTTAACATATACACCCACTTAAATTTTTCAATCTTGTAATTGTCCACACTTTAGACTTCTGGTATATGATAAAAATAAATAAACGATCGGAAGAGCAGCATTAGAATTTTGCCACGTTTTTTACGGATTCGCAGCCGGCTTGGTGCGCTGTTTGAGCCTCAAAGAGTTCTGGGCTAAATACCTTTGAAGGCGAGTTCGCAAAGAAAGCCGGCGGATCAGCGATCTGTAAAAAACGTGAGGAAAATTCTCTAGCTACTCTTCCGATCGTTTATTTATTTTTCATCATATACTCAAAATCTACAGTTGGCCAACTACAAATTTAAAATTTTATAATCTTTTGCTGTTAATGTAAATTCCACTCCATCGCTTACATATACTTTATTGTTTTTATCTACAAAAACAGCCTTTGCATTATATTCTTTTAACAATTTCTGGCTTTTCTTTACTCCTAAACTGAAACATGCTGTAGATAGTCCGTCTGCGTTGAGTCCTGAATTGCAGATGATCGTGCAGGATCTGATATCTGTTTTTACACTGTATCCTGTTTTGGAATCTAAGATATGGAAGTAGCGTTTGCCTGTCTTTTTATCTGTAAATGTTTTTTCATAATCTCCAGATGTTGAAATGCTTGTACCGCTTTTGACTTTGATCCCTCCTAGGACTTCTCCGTCTTTGCCGTTTGGATCTTGGATCCCTACGTTCCAGTCGGAGCCGTCAGATTTTCTCCATAAGCTACAATGCTTCCTCCTAGGGCTACCATGGCTCCTGTGATTTCTTTGTCTTTTTGATCATCTTGATGGCTTCGTCGGTTCCGATTCCTTTTCCATAGGCTCCAAGGTCTATCTTGTATTTTTGTCGCATGCAAGGATTTCTCCGTTGTCTTTGACTGTGACATGCTGGCTGTTTTCTGACAGATCTCCGCTGATCGCTTTCTTGATCTTATTTGCATCTGGTACTTTTGGGTTGCTTGATTCAAAATCCCAGAGTTTTGTTAATGCTCCGATCGTTGGATCTACCGTGTTTCTTCCGTCTGCATAGGAGTCCTGGCTGATCTTGATCGCTTGTTGTAACCAGTTTTTAAGATTCCCTGTTGACTTTTGTTTTTCCGTTGTTTTGTTCTAATTTCTGATTGATTTTTGAAACCTGGGAACTTTTTAATCTCCATGACAATTGTTGTTTTTCAAGTTTCTTTTCCATGTCGATGATCTTTTGTTCTGTCTGTTCCAGATCATCGCTTGTTCCATAGAGTGTAATGTTCGTTACAGTTCCCATTGCAAAATCTGTATGGCTGTATGATGTCGATTCCTTTTGCATCCTGTCATCATAGATGGGATCATGCTGATGCACAAGATACTTGCGATCATTTTTTCAATGTAAGTTTCATATTCTTTACTTACCCCTTCTTTATAAATTTACATACTGCCATCCATACTCTTTGTAAGCTTTGATCTTTAATTTATTCTGACTAACATATTTTTGTAAGACTTTCTTCCTTTGATTTTGTGTAGCGGAATCTTTCATCATCCTTATTGCAACATCAGGATATCCTTTACATAACTTCCAGATCGATCTCTCCAGAGATTCTCCACCTTTTGCGTATCTTGTCTTGGTTACTCGATAGCCGTCTTTTGTTTTCTTCAGATACATGACCCCTGGATAACTTCCACCAGAGTAGTTCTTTAACAGACTTCCATAACGATAATATGTTTCACTCCAAAAGTTCGCATAAACTTCTGCTCCGGATTTGTTTCAACGATCTTATAAATATTCAGCATTGGGATTGTAACAAGTCCTTCTTCTTTATCTTCGTCAGATCTCTTTTTTGTCTCATCAAAGACTGCCTTGATCCTTAAGTCTTTCCCTGTATATTCGTATTCTGGAAGTTTGGTATTAAGTTTTATTTTGTCGGATGTTTTAAGATCTACCATTTCACTTTGTATGTCTGGCTGGTTTTCTTTTCCTGATAAAGTATATAGTTTTAGGCCGTCTTTGTCTACCACTAACACCGATTGTTTTCTGATTCCTTTGGAATCTTTCCACTGATATACATACTTACTTGATGAGACATCCATTGCACGGATCTTATCTCCGATCTTTCCAGGTATGCTGTCCGATTCTTTTTGTGTATGTTTATGATCTTTGATGATCATCTGATACAATTTATCTTTTTCACTGATCTGTTTGGATGGCGTGATTTTTGCAAATTTCATGTTCTCACACCGTTTGAGCGAATATGCATAAATATTTCCGTTTACTTTTCCTTGTAATTGATTGTAAATGATCATCCATTTCTGATCTTTTGACACCTTTATAGCCGTCTCAAGTCCTGGATTTTCTTCATCTCCTTCACTGTAGAAATGATCACATCCGATTTTGTCAAGATCTAGCGCAGCAATGACTTCTTCTTTGTTCTATCATAGATCACACTTCCGACAGAGTCTGAAAATACGGCAAGGTTATCTGAGCAATACGACAATTCTATCCTTCATTTCTGAAACAACCTAATTATTTTTGCCTGTAAGAAAGCCAGGCACAGATCTGTGCTGCAGATGCTGACTGATCGCTTTTTTTGATCGTTGCATAGACTTCATTTTTCTGTGCCTGACTACTCTTACCCTTCCCACACCCTGTAAACAACGATGCTGCCATAACAGCACTCATCAATAGTAAAGTACCTTTCCCACACTTTCTCATCTTTGTTCCTCCTTATTCTCTTATTGTCTCCTGTCTTATTGTTTTCAACTTTATTATACAAAGAAAAAGCATCAAAAAGAAACAAAATCTTAAGATTCTTCTACATAATTCTTAATGATTTTGTTTTCTTCTTGTATACATTATAATTCTATGATCTTGCCATCACAGATCGTATATTTTACTTTTCCTTTTAATTTCCATCCTGTAAATGGAGAGTTCGTTGCTTTGGATTTATATTCCTTGACTTCCCATTCTTCCTCTGGATCAAACAAGACAACATCCGCAGGTTTCCCTTCCTGCAATCTTCCTTGTTCCATATTATATAGTTTGCTGGATTGATCGTCATCTTCTCCAGAAGCTGCATCATAGAAAGATATCCTTTCTCCACAAGTTCTGTAACTCCAGTGCCAGCGATGTCTCGATCCCTGTAATGCACTTGGTGCCTGATCTAATGGTTTGTCTTTCTCTTCTTTGGAGTGTGGGGCGTGGTCTGTCGCAATGATCTCGATCGTACCTTCCTGTAATCCTTTGATGATCCTCTGACGATCTTCTTCTGTTCGCAGTGGCGGGTTCATTCTTGCCAGTGTTCCGTATTTTAATACGGCCTCTTCTGTCAACGTGAAATGGTGTGGAGACGCCTCTGCGTAAACATTCGCACCTTTTTCTTTGGCTTCTTTCACGTAATCTACCGCAACACCAGAGCTGATATGCTGAATATCGACTTTCGCTCCTGTTTTGACTGCTAATTCACAGTCTCTCTTTACCATCACGGCTTCTGCCAGGTAAGAAGCTCCACCATAATTTAACTGTTCGGAGACTTTTCCCTGGTTCACTCCTGGCTGTTTAATATATGCAGGATCTTCTTCATGAAGACTGATCGGTACATCTAATTCTTTGGCTTTCTTCATGGCTTCTTCTACGAGCTTCTCATCCATCAGTGGAATTCCATCGTCTGTAAATCCACGAACCCCTGCTTCATAGAGTGCATCCATGTCTGTTAATTCTTTTCCTTCAAATCCTTTGGACACAGCTGCTGCCTGCCATACTTTGATCGGAAGTTGTTCACATCTGTCTTCGATCTCTTTGTAAATATCCACAGAATCCACGACAGGCTTTGTATTTGCCATACATACTACCGTCGTAAATCCACCAGCTGCTGCCGCAGCAGAACCTGTCTGTAAATCTTCCTTATATGTAAATCCCGGATCGCGGAAATGTACATGTACATCGATCAATCCAGGGGCTGCGATCATCCCGGAAGCATCAATGACCTGTTCAATGCCAGAGACATCATCTACCTTACCGATCTGTCTGATCCTCTTCCCGTCTAATAAAATATCTGTTACCTGATCGAATCCGCTTTCTGGATCCATCACTCTTGCATTCTTAATTAAAATCATCTCTGCCTCCACGATCATATGTTTTATTTTACCTGTTCTTTTCACTGCTTCAGCGACAGTTTCTAAATTATCTTGTGTCAGTTCTTTTTCTGATTTCACGACAATAACATAGTTATTTCCACTCTTTGATGTGATCGTCCCAAATGCATTGTATGCTGTCTCATCATCAATTTCTTTTGTCATTGGTACAAACGCTACTTCTTCTGTCTCAATCGTATCTCCGATCTCGTAATTATGTCCTTTTTCTTCCAGTGCCATTACCTCATTAGAGATTGTTTCATCTAGATCTTCTTCCATGATCTCCTCAGATTTTCCTTCACACTGCTGAATGCTGACATTCATTCCATTGACTTCAAAACTGTTATCAGAGGCTTTGGTCGTGATCTTCTGTTTGATCGCAAATCCTCCTGCTACAGATAAGCAGATTCCTACAACTGCTAAAAACTTTTTATTAAAAATAATTTTTCTCATAGCATATCCCTCCTTGAATGTTGGCATTTTTGTTAGCTATAGTATACCCTATTTCAGGTATCAATTGCGAGTTATTTTTTTCTTAATTTTTTATTTCCAAAAAAGATACCTTTTACCTGATGTAAAAATGTTTGTTTTGGTGTCTTTTCCTTCTTTATAAGTCTTTTCGCTTCATTTAAGAAATAAATCTGCGAATTCACATTGTCTTCTCGTTTCTTTTTCGTTGTATATTCTCCACTTGAAAGCAATACCTGTGCCTGAATATTATCCTGTTTCATAATCTTGATCATCTTTAAGATTCTTTGTTTTAGCCTTGGATCATAGATTGGCACTGCAACTTCGACTCGTCTTCTTGTATTTCTTGTCATCATGTCTGCTGATGAAATATAAATATCTGTATCATCCCCAACTCCAAATGCATAAATTCTTGAATGCTCTAAAAATCTTCCGACAATACTCTCCACCCTGATATTTTCTGTCTTTCCTGGAATTCCCGGACGGATACAACAGATTCCACGAATCAGAAGAAATATCGGAACACCTGCTGTTGAAGCTTTTGATAATTCGTCAATGATCTTTCGATCTGTCAGTGAATTCATTTTCATAAAGATTCCACATGGCTGGAAGCTCTCGGCTTTCATCTTTTCTCTCTCAATCCTTTTTATGATCTCATCCTGAAGACTTGATGGTGCGACAAGTAGATGTTTATAAGTTCTATTGAGATTAAAGGTCGCCATGTTATGAAAAAATATCGATGCATCCTGTCCAATCTTATCTGATGCTGTCATAAGACTTAAGTCTGTATACATTTTGGATGTACTTTCATTATAATTTCCTGTTCCTATCTGTGTAATATAGTAAATTCCACGACTGTTTTTCTTCGTGATCAGGCAAACTTTGGAATGTACTTTATAATCTTCCATTCCATACATAACTTTGCATCCTGCTTCTTCTAAGATTTCTGAATAATTGATATTATTTTCTTCATCAAATCTTGCTCTAAGCTCCATCAACACAAGAACTTCTTTTCCATTTTCGGCAGCCTCGCACAAATATTTGACGATCCGTGCCTGTTTTGCTAAGCGGTAGATCGTAATCTTAATTGATAGTGTCTCTTTATCTCTTGCACTTCCTTTAATAATTCAATAAAAGTATCCATGCTGTCAAATGGAAATGATAGCAGTTTATCCTCCTCCATGATCTGTTTTGTCACGCTCATCCCTGGAATAAAATCTCTGTTTAGTGCTGGTGTAAATGGACGATAGCATCCATTTTTTCGTTCTTCTTTGGAGACTTATCTGTTAACTTATAAACATATTCAGATCTAGCGGACTCTGACTTTGAAAATATCCTGTTCTGAGATATTTAACCTCATAGACAGATATTTCTTAATCTGTTTATGATCATTTCCTTCAAATTCCAAACGAACCGGTTTTAATCTTGCTCTCATTTTAATGATCTTTTCATGTGAGTACGATAATCGTCCGTTGATTCATAAATCTCATCATCCGGATTGATGTCAGCACTTCTTGTGATACACAAACGGCCTTTCTTCCACGGAATAATTTTCAAACAGATCATCACAATAATACAAAATGATATCTTCCAAAAGTACATACCTTCTTCCATCTCCAGGAAAGAAGATCATTCTCTCCAAGTCTCTCGGAAGTCCGATGATCCCGAATGATATTTTCTCTTTCTTTTTTAAGATCAGTCCGATTTGTAAAACCTTATTCGGAATATGTGGAAATGGATGCTGTTTGCCGATCACGATCGGGGAAAGCACTGGTAAGATCATCGCTTCATAATATGATCTTAATTTTTTCTTTTTCTTCTTTTGTAAGTTCCTCAATCTTGCTTCTTATAATATTTTTCTGTTCTAATTCTTTTGAAACTTTCGCAAATATCTGATCCCGTAATTCATATAATG